>Ga0210406_10000225_pt1 | contig 85183 bp, 74 predicted proteins | sample IncBWC30MmetaG_FD_155454 | JGI IMG/M metagenome (GOLD analysis project Ga0210406, IMG submission 155454) | Forest soil microbial communities from Barre Woods Harvard Forest LTER site, Petersham, Massachusetts, United States - Inc-BW-C-30-M | ecosystem: Environmental > Terrestrial > Soil >...
TCGAATTCACTCGGCTTCGAAAGCTGGCTCAAATCGCCGGTATGAATGATGAAGTCCGGTGTGTGTGACATGCCATTGATCTTGTTGATGGCCGTCTGCAGGGTGGCGGTGACGTCCGGATTGGCCGACTTGTTAAAGCCGATGTGGCTGTCACTGATCTGGACAAAGCTGAAGTCCGTGCCTTTGCCCGCATCTTTATCTTTGCCACTGCTCTTGGCGAACGCCTGAGAGACTGGAATGCCGCCGCTCATGGTCCAGACCAGCCCGGTACCCGCCCATGCCATGCACTTTAGAAATCCGCGACGGTCCACACCATCGTTGTTGAGGTCTTGCAACTTCTGATCGATAATATCTTGCTTCTTGTCCGGCATTTCTCCTCCGTGGTTTGTAACCTTCTGAGGTAATAACTGAGGCAGGTCGTTTTTATTCCCGTCCAAATGTGCGGACCGCGAAACACGCTTTCTCGGCGGCAGTACGGCAAGAAATCGACGCGGCGGCCTCACGCCAGCCGCGTCTCGTTAGCCAAGAACTGGACCATAATCAATTCCCGGTCGTGGTATGAAGCGCCAGTGTTTCGATGCCGTGGTTGTTCTGGAATTCGGCCTCGGCTCCGAAAATCCAAACGTTGCCCGCTGACGGGCTTACTCCCGCGAACAAAAGATCATCAAGGAAATTGCCCTTTGTGGGATTGGGACTGGGGGCAATTTTCCAGCTGGTGCCGTCCCAATGCAACAGTAGTGTCATTTGGTGCCCCGACCCATCAGCGGCAAAGTAGGAACCAAACGCCCAGATATCGTTAGCTGAATTGGCGGTTAATCCCAACAGACGGTTCGATTGACTGCGAGTCTTCGGCCCGATATTCGGACTCGGTACTACCTTCCAACTGGCGCCGTTCCAGTGCAGAATCAACGTGAGCGTGGCAGACTCTTCGGGCTTCCCCGGCGTGGAGTAGCCCACCGCCCACGCATCGTTCGGCGCCAGCGCCAGCACGGCGTTCAATTTACTGTCGCCCCCGGCTACGTGGGGAGTTGCTACAGTCATCCACTTGGTGCCATCCCAGTGCTTCGCCAGAATTGTGGGGGCTAAACCCTGGAATCCCACCGCCCAGACATCATTGGTAGCGTCGGCGGACGCTCCAGACAGAGACTGAAATGAGTTTTTGGGTACTTGTACAGTTATCGCCGTCCAAGTGGCGCCGTCCCAGTGCTCGAAAAGGTTGAAGTCAAGGTTTGTGTCAATTTGTACGAAATCGCCGACCGCCCAAATGTCATTTTCTGAAGTCGAGGCCATCGCGAAGAGAAGCGCCTCAGAGTTCGGCGGAAACTTAGGGTTGGGGAACACGCTCCATTCTTTTCCGTTCCATTGTTCGATGACCTGCTGAAACGGACTCTGTCCGTTGTTGTTCTCGTTTCCCACTGCCCAAGCGAGAGTCGGAGAAATGTCGACCACGCCTTGCAGAGAAGCAGTGTTTTCGCCGTTGATGAAGGGAGCCTTGAACGCGGCCCACTTGGTACCATCAAAGTGGATCGTTGACTGCCCGACTGCCCAAATATCGTTCGGCGAAGACGCCGAAGCCGCAAAAAGATCGCTGTTGAAGTTCTCATCCGGGGTCGGTACCACTTTGAAGATTGACCCCGGGTTGGTTTGTGACAGTGCTGGCGTGGCCTGAAACACGGCCACTGCCAACCCGAAGAGTATCGCTGCGCTAAATGTAAGTTTCACAATTTCTCCTTTGGATTAGGTGCTGAGTAGTAAGATTTCTTAACTTTCTGAGTTCATGACCTGCGGGGTTAGCTTTTGTTCCTGAAAGAAGGAAAGAAGCGGTATTCGCTGGTCGAGCGATATTTTCGAATTCCAGGAAATATTTCTATTAAAAGGTAAAACGCGGCGGGCGTCTTCGCCCGCCCTTTTCCAGCAGTTGAAAGCCAGCAACTAAGACTAATTTCCTGTCGTAGTATGGATGGCAAGAGTGTCCGCAAACGGGGCGTGCTCGGATCCGAAGATCCAGACATTGCCTGGCGACGGGACAACTCCGGAAAACAGAACGTCACCCGCGAAACCCTTGGGATTGGGACTAGGGCTGGGAACAACTTTCCAACTCTTCCCGTCCCAGTGCAATACCAGAGTCCTGAATTGGCCGGATCCATCGGCCGCGAAGTGACAACCAAACGCCCAGATGTCGTTGGCGGAATTGGCCGTCAAGCCCGACAAAGGGTTCGACTTCGGCCCAACGTTCGGGCTTGGCACTACCTTCCAAGTCTTGCCGTCCCAGTGCAAGATCAAGGTGCGCCTGGGCTCCCTGTCCGCATTCGCCGGCGTGAAAAAGCCCACGGCCCAAGCATTGTTCGGCGACAGCGCCAGCACGGCCTCAAGCCTATTCGTGCCTTTTGTTACGTTCGGAGTTGCCACGTCGGCCCATTCCGAGCCATTCCAGTGCATGGCAAAGGTTTGGCCGTTTGCGCCCTTGAATCCAACCGCCCAGGCATCATTGGTTGCGTCCGCGGACACGCCCAAAAGAGCCTCACCCGTAGGGGGTGCCTGTATAGTGGTCGCCGTCCATGCGGTGCCGTCCCAGTGCTCGAAAAGGTTGAAGCCATGCCCAGCAGCGTCAACCAAACCGCCGACCGCCCAAATGTCGTTCGCCGAGGTCGAGGCCATGCCGAACAACGCCGTTTGAGAATTAGGTGGGAAGTTAGGCCCTGGAAACACGCTCCACTGTTTTCCGTCCCATTGTTCGATGACCTGCCCGGGGTTGCCTCCGATAACGTTGCCCACGGCCCAAGCTAGAGTTGGAGAAACATCCACCACGCCCGTCAGAAAATTTTCCACGCCATCAATGAAGGGTGCCGGAAATGCCGTCCATTTGGTGCCATCAAAGTGGATGGTCGACTCTCCGACCGCCCAAATATCCTTCGGCGAAGACGTCGATGCCGCAATAAGGGCATTATTTGCTTGGTTCTCGTTCGGGGTCGGTACCACTTTGAAGATTGACCCTGGTTTGGTTTGTGACAGAGCTGGCGTGACCTGAAACATGGCTATTGCCAGTCCGAGAAGTATTACTGCGCCAAATGTTAGTTTCACAATTTCTCCTTGAAATAATTGCCTGAAATATGACTGCTCAAAGTTCATAACTCGCGCGAACTGCATTTATTCCTGCAAGGCCGAATGACAGATCCAGACTTTTCGATGAAGGGCTACGGGCTCGCCTGTCTGTGAACAGCTCATGTCACCTGCATAAAGGAGCGCTGACCGTGGTTGCGATCAGCGCCCTCCTCCGCAGATTACAGATTGGCTCGTCACTGGTTCGCGACGAGCGTTGTCTGACTTGCGGGTCCGCCGACCCAAACAACAGGCCTAGTTCGCCAAATACCGCGCCACGGCCAGATCCCCATTGAGTCCACCGATGGCAACAATCTTTCCGTCTGTCTGGATCAGGAGGCCGGAGAACGTCTGGTCACTCGTCACCGAGCAGCAGACGCCAAACGAGTCGATGGTGCCAAAGGTGGTATCCAACTGACCGTTGCTGTCAAGCCGCACCAATCCGCCGACAATTGGTGCGTCTTGGTTGATAAGGCCGCCCACCACGATTTGCCCATTCGCCTGCAGAGCGACGGTCTGAGCCACCGAGGTTGTCTGTGTCGGGTCGAACGATTCGACGGTGGCGTCGAAGGTTGTGTCCGTCTTCCCGGTTTCGAGGAAACGATTCACGGCGAATTTCGTGCCCCGACACTCCGAGTGAAACGTACAACTCGTCGTGGCTACAACATAGTGGCCGTTTGGCTGGAAAACAGTAGGGGACTGGAACATAACATTGGGAACTGCGCTTTGCGACGACGAGAGAGCTGCCACAACTTTTGCGGATGTTATCTGGGACAACAGCACTCCCTTGGAGCTGAACTCCGCGACTATGCCCGTGTTACCACTTTCATTCTGCCCGACGGCCAGGTAATCGCCGTTCGAGAGCAGCGCCAGCGTTTCAGGCCCTAAGAACACGACACTGGCCAGCGAGAGTCCGCCCTTGCCAAAGGTAGCGTCAAGACTGCCGTTGGCGTTGTACCGCACCAGCGACATCATCCCTGAAATATTGCCCTCAGCAACCTCGAAGCCGCCCATCACAATTTGGCCGTTGGGTTGTAGCAGCAGTGCACTGGGAGCATCGGACCGCGTACCGACTTTGGTGATCACGAAGCCTTTGGTTCCGAAGGTTGTATCCAGAACGCCGCTAGAGGTGTACCGTGCCAAGCCGAACTTATTTAGACCCGAGGTAGTTTTGGCCACGCCGCCAACAAGGATGTCACCGTTCTTCTGCACGGCAAATCCGAATGGGTCAAAGGCAATGCCAGCAAATGTGGTGACCGTGATCCCGTTCGTGCCAAAAGTTCTGTCCAGCACGCCGGCGGAAGTGTAGCGCACCAAGCCAATTCCTGTGCCTACGTTGTTGACGAAGTCGACCTGGGCGACCGCCACAATGTCACCGTTAGACTGCTCGAAGCCGCCGACGCCTGCGACGCCGTCAGCGAAGCTGGTCGTGACGGTTCCACCCGTGCCGAAAGTTGTGTCCAGGGTACCAGCCTGGGCTTGTGCGAAGTTGACGCCAAACACCAGGCCAATTGCTAGTAGTCCGGCGACCATATGAAATGTAGCTTTCTTCATTGTTTTTCCTTTTTGATTTTTATTTTGATTGGTTCACAGATGAACGTTAGACTCGGCGACCCACGGCCAGATGCACGCGGGATGTCACATGATTGTCAAGTCTTCGTCGAGTCTCGTAGACCCAAGCCAGCAATCTGCATCGCATCGCGTACCCGGACCAGCTCCGCGCTGCGCCAGGGAATGCTTGTGGGGTGACTTGTCGGGGTTGCATGTTTGCTCTCGCCGACTTTAGCGCAAGGGCGGGATTTATCGCAGCATCTCTAGCCGGGACCGTTGACTCCACTTAAGAAGCCGCCCAGGTGTGCGGTTAGCGCGACAAGACCGACGCCCAGAAATTCAAACGCAAGGCGGTAGCTTGGCAAGCGTCCTGCCCGCCGTCGCGCGCGGAAATGCACCCACCACACTAGCCAGATTACCGCGCTCGAGACGCAGGCAAGTACTAGGTGCAGCAGTAGCATGCCCTTCAACTTCTCACCCTCGAGTTGCAGCTGCCAAGCGAGTATTCCTGTTGCGAGAACCGGCAGCGTTGACATCGCTGCCACCAGCAGGTTGTAGTAGGCGCTGTCCGCCAGGCTGGGTCGCTTCGTCCACTGCGCCATGAGGTCGAACGCCACTGCCGTGAGGAACAACGCAATTGGAAAATGAACAAGCACCACATGCTGTGCGTGCTTCGCCAACAGTACCGACTTAAGATCGAAAGGATTTACCATCACACTACCTCTTCTAAGATTTACGCTGAGGTTGCCGCGGGGACCCGTGCGCCGCCTTGCCCCCGTGCGATTCCTCATCCTCCATAGTTGTTCGCGGGCTCACTCTGCTCGGGCTGGCGATCCGCCGGTTTTGAAACCACCCATAATCCTTCGCCATTCAACACATAGATAAAATTCCGCTCGTCCTGAAGCCACTTCACCACTCCGGAGAATTTTTGCACTACATGAGGAGCGGCGGGATTCGACAAGTCCAAAAGTACAAGGTCATCATTGGATCTGATGCTGTGCATCTGAAGAACCTCGCTCTCAGAAATGATCGCCAAATCACCCGCTAGGTTCATCCTGCTCGACACAGCTGGATCCGGCCATGGGATTACCCCTGCCGCTTTCGGTTGAGCAGGGTTGCTGACATCGATAATCGAGATGCCTTGATCTTTTGAGTGCTGCACATAAAGGTAGTATTTGTCATTCACCTTTTTCTGCATGGTCATGTCAACATTCGATAGTCCGCTAAATGAGATGTGAGCGATCACCTGGCTCCCAGCACCAGTTCCCTTGAGCCTGTGCTCTTTCGCCGATGCACCACTAACCGTCACAACCAACACCATGGCAAGAAGCGCCACTGTGCTCGTGCTGAGTTCAACAATCTTGCGGGTTCTGATTTTGTTCATCGTTCGCCTCTTGCAAAATGAGTCTCACGGGAGATAACGGATTTGTGGATCTTTTATTCCTTTTCGGCAATGCGACTTGAACAGTGCGAGAATAATTCCCCCCTCCTATGGAATGTTCGCGGGGGCACGCGAGTTTTCATCGAGTGATCGGTCGTAAATATTGCTCGAAAAGGCTGCCCAAAGGCCTCCGAACCACGATCATTCCGCAGAATTATTCTTCTTGCAATTGGAATAAAGCACGCCCCCGGCAGTTATATCGATTGGACGTGTCAACCGCGAATCTTCAACTCGATTCGTTCGAAGAACTGGCCATGCCGCTCTTCGACCAGTTGTTCAACTTCGCGCACTGGCTCACACACAATCGCGAAGAGGCCGAAGACCTGGTCCAGGAAACTTATGTTAAGGCCTTGAAAGGGTTCGGGTCTTTCCATCTGGGAACGAACTTTCGGGCTTGGATGTATCGCATTTTGCGCAACACGTTCCTGACCTCTCGCACCGGGCTGAAAGTCACGATGACCGTGCCTATCGATCCCGAGGAGGACGGTGCTGACCTGGCAGTTGAGCGCGACACGCCGGAGACGTATCTATTTGAGCAGTTGAATCGTGAGCTGCTGCAGGGCGCGATGGATGAACTCCCCGTGCATTTTCGGGAGATCCTTCTTTTATGTGAGGTAGAGGAGATGTCGTATCAGGAGATTGCGGAAACGCTGTCGGTTCCGATAGGAACGGTGATGTCGCGTTTATCGCGGGCGAGGAAAACATTGTCTGATCGCCTGCGCCTGCGGATGCAAGGGGGAGCAGTGACAACGATTGCAAAGGGGACGAACTATGGTTTGTGAGTCTTGGACAGCAAAGCTCGACATGTATCTCGACGGTGAGCTTTCGCAGGCGGAGATCCGTACGGTCGACCGTCACGTCCGCAGCTGCCACTCTTGCTCGGTGGATACGGTCGCGCGCGTGCAGATGAAGCGCACGATTCAGCTCGCTGGACGACGTTTCACTCCTAGCACTCAGTTCCGCAAGCGTTTGCGGGAGGCCATCGCGCCCAAGCCTCAGCGAAATCTGGGCCGAACATGGATGTTCGCTGCGGCCGCAGCCTTCATTCTTGTGATCGCCGCCTTTACTTCAACTTATGTGGAAACTCGAAGGGACGCGGGTCGGGTTTTCAGCGAGATTGCAGATTTGCACGTGGCCACGCTGGCCAGTTCATCCCCAGTGGATGTGATCTCCACCGATCGGCATACGGTGAAACCCTGGTTCCAGGGAAAGATCCCCTTCGCGTTCAATTTGCCGGAACTGCAGAACTCCGACTTCTCTCTGCTCGGCGGCCGGATGACTTATCTGGAACAAACCCCGGGCGCGCACCTGATCTACGATGTGCGTAAGCACCACATTTCTGTGTTCGTGTTCCAGGAAGCTTCATTGCCCGCGAGGTTGGACGAGAATCTAGTTTCATCGAAGAAACTACCGTTCAACATGGAAACATGGAGCCGAGGTGGCCTTCGCTATTTCGTCATCGGTGACGTAGGCGCACCCGATATCAATAATCTTGCGATATTGTTTAAAACCACAGGTTCATAGATTCAACATATCGATGGGCAAAAGATTTGATTTGGCGATACGCCTTGCGCCACCAAAACGGCACGGCAAAGCTAAAGATATTTTTCCACAGAATATTTCCTCCGTTCGCCAGTTACAGAGTTAGGCCCAAACGTCAGCATTCTGGCAATCGCCACGGCGTTGCTGAGGCCTTCACTACACCCTGATAGCTGTCACAACAAATACCTTTGGAGGAATGCCATTCCATGATCAGTAAAAACGTTCTTCTCGTCGTGTGCTGTTCCGGCGTGATTGGTCTTGGGCTTGTTGGTCTCGCGCAACAGTCTGCACAGAGCCCCGTGCCGCCCAAAGTAACCGAGGCGCCCGCTGGATTCAGAACACCCACACTGTCCGCTCATCCTGGCTCAAAGAGTGTCAGCAACGGCATTCCGGAGCCGCCGCATGACACATTTGCGCTTGACCAGGCAAATTTCGAATCCCGGGAAGGAAACGACACGGGTCTCGGCCCTCTACACAACGCTACGATTTGTGCCGATTGCCATCAAGGTACCGGCACCGGTGGACCAAGCCAGGTCACGGAAGTGCGGGCAGGGCACCTTGATTCCAGTGGCAATTTTGTGAACCCGACGATCCTTATTAATCACGGCAAGGACATGATTACTGGCCGTTCGCTCATTAGCGACCGTGCGATCTGCCCCCAGGCCGAGGAGCATCTGCCGCCCACGGAAAACATCCGCACCTTGCGATCCGCGCTGAATACGCTGGGAGACGGATTCGTCGAATCGGTTGATGACCAGACGTTAATCAACATTGCCGCAGAACAACCGAAACTGAGTAACGGCGTGATCCATGGTGAGACAGTTGAAGTGCAGATCTTCGAGGCACCTGGACAGACCCGAGTCGGTCGCTTTGGCTGGAAAGATCAGCACGGCAGCATTCTGTCGTTCTCCGCAGATGCCTATCTGAACGAAGTCGGCATCTCCAACCGCTTGAGGCCGATGGATATCACCACGGTCTGCAAGACGACGCCGGATCCCGAGGATAAAGCGGATAAGACGGGTTTGTTTGGAATTGACCACTTCGCTCAATTCATCCGCGGCACGTTAGTTCCACCACGCGATCACGTGCTGGCCGGCGAACCGGAAGTTAAAGAAGGTGAAAAACTGTTCGCCCAAGTTCAATGCAGCATCTGCCACGTCGGTACCATCGTCACTGCTCCGCCTGGGACTGTGATCAATGGGGGGGCATTCACCGTCCCGGATGCTTTGGGGAATAAGATCATTCATCCTTTTAGCGACTTCCTGCTCCATGATGTAGGAACCGGTGACGGCATTGTTCAAGGCGGCCCGCAGGATACGCAACACAAATTGCGTACGGCCCCGCTTTGGGGTGTGCGCACGAAATCCCGGTTCATGCACGATTTGAAGTCGGAATCATTCGAGCAGGCGATTCTTCGCCACAAGAATGAAGCTTCTAACTCGATTAGCCTGTTCAAACGGTTAACTCCGCAGGAGCGCGGCGAGTTGTTGGAGTTCCTAAGCTCTCTCTAAAACTCAGCCTCTATAGGGCAAGCCCTGCGAAGACGTGCTTGCCCTATTTTCTTCGTGTAGGAAACGTGAGACAGTGGTTTAAGGCACGAACTTGTATCCCAGACCGTATACTGTGAGAAAGTGTGAGGGATTCGCAGGGTCGCTCTCCAACTTCTGTCGTAGCCTCAGCATGTGGTTGTCCACTGTCCTCGTACAGGGGTAGTCCTGGTATCCCCAAACTTTGTCGAGAAGCTCATCCCGCGAGATCGTGCGTTCAGCATTCTTTGTCAAGAACTCCAGTGTCTTGAATTCTTTTGTGGTGACCGTGATTTTCTCCCGGCCACGAGTGATCTCCATCTTGGAAAAATCGACCATCACATTCGCAAAGACATAGAGGTTTTCAGGACTGACACGCGACGCACGCCGGATCAGCGCACGCAGACGCGCAATCAATTCTCTTGGGCTGAACGGTATGGTCATGTAATCGTCCGCACCTATTTCCAGGAGGAGAACCTTGTCTGCAACATCGGAGCTCGCGCTCAGAATTAAAAGAGGCAGACCCGGAATCAAATTCGCAATTTTCTTGCAAAGATCACAGCCCGAAGATCCGGGGCGCAATAGATCGAGAATCAGTGCGTCTGGTACCCTTTGACCGATCATCTCCAACCCGCCAACGCCATCGGAAACGACATCGACCTCATATCCTTCCGAGGAAAAAAGCCGCCGTAGAATCTTTTGCAAAGCGCTATCATCCTCAATGACCAGAATCCGTTGCACTGGAGTCGGTCGCAGTTCAGCCATTGGAGTGTTCAAGGTTGCTGCCAAAGTAGCGGTTGCCATGAGGTTTTCCTTTCTACTGCTTTTGCTGCATGCTTCCAGTCAGTGTCAGACCTCTCCTGCGTGTACGACTTCTTGTTTACCGAGTGACTCGCGAACTGCCCTCCGGGCTCGGGCCAGACGAGACATAACGGTTCCTATCGGGATGGACAATATTTCGGCGATCTCCCGGTAAGACGTATCTTCAACATCACTTAGCAAAATGACTTCGCGAAAGATGACTGGCAATTGCTCGATTGCGCCCCGAACCGCGTCATTGCCGGAACGCTCGATCAGCAGCGACTCAGGTGTGGAGAAAGTTGCGGGCAAAACTTGGAAATCCTCCTCCGAGTCCAGTTCAACCGTCATGCGCTGGTCGAGTCTTGACCGCGAACTTAGACAGGTGTTTCTCAGGATTTGGTATATCCATGCCCGGAAATTAGTGCCAGGCTGAAACGACCCGAAACCTCGTAACGCCTTTAGGTAAGTCTCTTGGACCAGATCCTCAGCGTCGTTCTGATTGTGCACAAGCCAGCGCGCGAAGTTGTAAAGTGAATCGAGCAGGGGCATAGCCAGCTCTTCGAACCCGGCCGACGGTTGATTATCCGGATAGGATGAAGTCCCGAATCCCACGGTTCGTTGTAGACCAGATCCAATACTTTTCATTGCCTGCTCCAAAATCGTTGCGTACGATCAATCAGCCTGCAGCTCCACTAGCCCTGCCATATCCATCCGCAGTGACAGCGCACGGAATCGCACAATCGGAGCTTGTGCAAAAGTGCTTTGCAAACAGCGCATGACCTCATCCACATGTGTTTCCCCTGTTACGAACTGCTAGCGCCCCGCGTCGCATGGCAATCTGACGCGTCAGTCGGTCCGCGTCAATTAACTGCGAGTTTTTTCCACATATCCAGTCCATCGCCCGCTAAGTAATAGCCAGCTTGTGAGTTAACTCCGCGGATATCCTGAATCCGACAGTCTGTGCGCGGCAGTGCTAGACTTCCGTGTTACACCCAAAGGCACCATGGAACCCCTGCGTCCCACCTCCGTCGTGCGATTCGGAACTTATGAGGTCTCTCTGCATTCGGGCGAAGTGCGTAAAGCGGGTTTGAGAATCAGAGTCCAGCAGCAACCGCTGAAACTGCTGGAGATATTGCTGGAGCGTCCTGGGGAAGTCGTCACCCGGGAGGAATTGCGCAGCCGAGTTTGGTCCGACGAAAGTTTTGGCGATTTCGACCAAGCTGTGAATATCGCAATCGGGAAGCTTCGTAGCGCATTAGGGGACTCGGCTGAGAATCCGCGATTTATCGAGACTCTTCCAAAACGTGGCTATCGCTTCATCGCGGACGTCTCGGTCGTCGACGCAGACGCCCGCCCAAAGGGGCCGGAATCTGCGGCTGGAGATTTGCCTGGTCAAGAGCGGAAGACAGAGCCTGAGCCTAGGGCCCAAGACGCCGGGTTGGCACTTGCGCCCAAACGCAGGCTGCGGCCGGTGCTTCGGGTCATCAGCGCGTCGGCACTCGTCCTGAGTTTGCTGATTATCTTTGTGTTGCTGTTTCGGTCGCGTGGCCGCGCCCCCACTGGCATCCGATCCCTGGCGGTGCTTCCGCTCGAGAACCTGTCTGCCGATGCTTCACAGAACTACTTCGCTGACGGCATGACCGACGAGTTGATCACTGACTTGGCGCAGATCAGTGCTTTACGCGTAATCTCCCGCACTTCTGTAATGGTATATAAAGGAGCGCGCAAACCTCTGCCGCAGATCGCTCGTGAGTTGAACGTGGACGCCGTGGTAGAAGGCACCGTCCTCCGCTCCGGCGACCAGGTTCGCATCACGGCGCAGTTGATCGAGGCCTCTACGGACAAGCACTTGTGGTCCCAGAGCTATGAAGGCGAGTTGCGCGATACCCTGGCGCTCCAGAATAAGGTAGCTAGAGCCATTGCAGATCAAATTCGGATCAATTTGACTCCTCAGGAACAGGCTGCGCTGAAAAACGTAAAGGTTGTCAATCCGCAAGCTTACGAGTCCTTTCTCAAAGGTCGCTACTTCTGGAATAAACGAACGGCGGATGGTTTGAAGGTTGCCCTGGCTTATTTCAACCAGGCGATTGAAGAGGACCCGAAATATGCCGAAGCTTATTCAGGCTTAGCCGACACTTATGCTTTGTTAGGAGATTGGCAATATGCGGTAATGACACCCAAAGAGGCATTCCCCAAAGCCAAAGCGGCGGCGATCAATGCTGTGGAATTGGACAGCACTCTCGGCGAAGCCCACAACTCGCTGGCATTCGTTTTGGACGGCTTCGACTGGGATTTTAATTCTGCCGGGAATGAATTCCGGCGCGCCATTGAACTGAACCCAGGCTACGCGACCGCGCACCATTGGTATGCCTGGCACTTGAGTTTGTTGGGTCGCTATGACGAAGCCATTGCGGAAATGAGAAAAGCGGAGAACCTGGATCCCCTATCTCTCATTATTAACGCCGATTTGGCTGAACTCCTTGTCCTTGCGCACTCCTATGACGAATCCATCCAACAGAGCCGCAAGACGATCGAAATGGATCCTAATTTTGCTCTCGCCCATAATCAACTCGCCCAGGCGTACCTTCAAAAACACATGTACGCTGAAGCGGTCGCCGAACTGCAGAAAGCGGTTCAGATTTCTGGGGGCAGCCCCACCTGCATAGCGAATCTGGCTCGCGTCTATGTCGTATCCGGCAAGCGGAGCGAAGCGCTAGAACTGCTGAGCGAATTGAAGAAGCGCTCAAACCCTGGTTATTCGAATGCTTCGGAGATTGCGATAGTCTATGCGTCTCTCGGAGATAACAATCAAGCCATGAATTGGCTCGAAAAAGGCTACGAAGAGCGATTTAACCCGGGAGTCCTGCTGCGGCCGGGCTTCGATCCCCTGCGCTCCGATTCGCGCTTCCAAAGCCTTGTACACCGCATTGGACTGCCCGAGTGAGAGACCTGCCTTCCTTGTGCTGTGATGAACAAAGAAAAACCTCAGTACGCTTGTTCTCGTACTGAGGTTTCTGTCTGGACATATGTTTCTATGCAGGCTGAAGCATCATCTTTCGATGAACCGCTTCAGTGCGCGCCCGCACCCACAATTTCGAACACCACGCCAAACGAATTAAATCCATTTTGCGATTGAACGAGCTTTCCGCCTGCGCTGGCTGTGCCGTATAAATTCCCCGCTGCATCCATGGTGAGATGATCGGGTTCGGGGAAGCCTCCATCGGTATCGCCTTGGAAGGCATGCAGAAAGCTCTCCTTCCATTTCCCATTAGCGCTGGGCGTCAATTTGAAAATGGTCCCGCAGCCAACAAACACCTGCTGCCCGGCAACTTGGCACAGTGGTTCGTTGTGCCCCCCACCGAGGAACGTGGTCCCAAAGAGATTGCCTGCTGAATCCATGATTAATCCGCCTACCGGCATCATTCCATCCTGGAATCCACTCTCACTTAAGGAAAATCTGTGGATTACGCTCTCCTTGAATTTCCCGTTCGCTTCGGACGTGAGCTTGAAGACGGTGCCGCCCCCGCCCAGGGCACCTCCGCCCCCAAGGGTGGTGCCAAATAAGTTGCCCGCTGGGTCCAGCACTACGCCAGCCATAGGATTAGCGCCATCAGGTGGGTTGTTAACCAAGTCATGGAACTTGAAGAGCAAGGTCTCAGTCCACTTTCCGTTAGACGCAGGCGTAAGCTTAAATACGGTCCCCAAGTCATCGGGACCGCCGGCTAATGTCGTGCCATAGAGATTTCCCGCGTTATCGAACACCACGCTATCGAAAGGGTTCTGCCCGTCGGGACTGCCGCCGCCGCCTTTGTGCAGAGCGTGAAGTATGGTCTCCTTCCAACTGCCATCTTTGTTAGGCACCAACTTGAAGACCGTGCCACATCCGTTGGTGCAAAACGTGTCGGTTGTGCCGCCACCGCCCTGGCTGGTAGTGCCGTAGAGGTTTCCGGCCGTATCAAAGATCAGGGAACCAATGGGCTCACATCCGTCGTTGTGGCCGTTAAACGCGTTGAACTGATGAATAATCGTTTCAGTCCAGGGACCGCTTTGCGTAGGTGTAAGTTTGTAAACAATGCCACATCCAAAAAGACCTCCATCCGCTGTGCCATACAGATTGCCAGCCGCATCAAACACGACGCTGCTCTGAGGCGATTGCCCATCGATGAGTTCTCCCTGAAACACGTAAATTACCTTTTCCGTGAACTCGCCGCTCTTAGTGGGCGTCAACTGATACACCAGGCCAAACCCGGTAGGCGCGCCCGAGCTTTGAAAGTTGAACCGAGTCGTCCCGTACAGATTTCCCTTCGCATCACGAACCACGCCGCCAATCGGCTCCACTCCGTCCCCAGTGCCTTGAAATGTATAGAGCACTTTTTCGGTGCTGGCCGCCCAACTGCTGAGGGCCAGGGTTAATGTTATGGCGACAACCGCCAAAATGTTTCGCGAGATCCAAGTGCTGGCTTGTATCCGCGGCCTCCGCGCTTTCGAGGCGCAGTTCAGAACAGTAACGGTTTTCATGACAATTGTTTCCCTTGAGGAATTGGATTGCGACAGATGTACTCTCTGCGTCGCTTTGGATTAGACTCGCGAGCTCAAGGGTTGATGTCGGTTTGCTGTAAACGATTTGTCACATTTTTGACAGAATCCTTCAATAAGTGTCTAACAGTTTCTTGACAATTACTTAACATCCCCACCGCATCTCGGCAGGCGGTTTCTCAGTCCAATGTTTAGCTAGAGGAAAGATGCAAGACAGACTTCATCTAAAAACGAAAAAGGTCGTTGAAGTACAGTGCGCCGCCCGCGGGCGGATTCTGTGGAAATCAGGCTTATGCGATCAAAGTCCGCCGCAAGCGTGGTTGGGGAATGGTAACTAATGGCAAAAGTGATTGAGTATTACATACCGGAACGATTCCGAAAGACGGCGAGATGGGTTCCACCCGATCAACGGGGGAAAGTCATTGAGTTTCCCGTGCCGGAGAAAAAGTCGGCGTGAGATGCCAGGTCCGCACGCATGCGGTGCACCCACAAAATAACAGTACTTGATTTCTTGGGTACCCGCCAATAAGGCCTGGCTGAATCAATTTCGCCCATCGCTCGAACAACGACACCGGGCCATACGCGGTTTCTTGTTTCATGCGATTTTTTCCCTTGGAATAAAACCCAACTGGCCCAGTTCTACTGCACATGAGTGCCTCGGTAGCGATTACTCTCACGGCTAACCGGGCACTCAAATTCTGAATAAGGAAAGCAGAACAGGGTTAAAGAATTATGCGTAAGTTCTTGGTTACCATTGCGATCGTGTGCGCCACTCTTCAGGCCCAAGTCGTGAAAGTTTCAACTACGGCCAGTGCTGAGCAATTCGCTCTAAATCCTACTCAGTCGGTCAATCCCGTCATTGAGTGGAATAGAACCCTTCTGGTCATCGTTCGGACTTCGGGTGCCCAACCCGCCACCATTCATTCGACTCGCAGCTTCGCGATTCTGCACGCTGCTATCTACGATTCTGTCAACAACATCGTGGGACAGTTCACTCCCTATCTAGTCCGCATCGCCGACGTGTCTCCCCGAACTTCTCAAGCCGCCGCAGCCGACCAGGCTGCCCACGACGTGCTGGTCTCGCTCTATCCAGCATTTCAGGCCACCCTGGATGCTGAACTGCAGCAGGATCTGGCCCAGATTGCCAATGGAAAACCGAAGACCGACGGTATCGCCGTGGGACAGACGGTGGCTGCTGAAATTTTGGCTTTCCGCGCCAACGACGGTTCAGGCGCTACGCCGCCACCATACAAGCCCAAGAATATCCCAGGGTACTATCAGCTGACTCCTCCGGATTTCACGCCCGCCGACTTCACGCATTGGAGCGATGTCACTCCTTTCGCAATCGTAAACTCGCATGAATTCCTTCCCGCACCACCGCCCGCTTTGACCGACAAAGAATACATCCAGGACCTTGCCGAAGTGCAAAGCCTAGGCGAGATCGACAGCACAACTCGCACCCAGGAGCAGACCCTGATTGGAAACTTCTGGGGCGGCAAGATTCAAGACTACTGGAACGAGATCGCACAGACCGCTGCCTTGGCCCACAACCTCAACATCGAACAGAGCGCACGGCTTTTTGCCCTGGTCAACTTTGGCATGGCCGATGCCACCATCTCTTTCTTCGAAAGCAAGTACATCTACCACTTCTGGCGGCCTGTCACCGCGGCGGAATTAACCGACAGCGATTGGCTCCCTCTGCCAACCAAAACTGCGCCCGACCCGTCATACCCCGGCGCTCACAGTGCCACCAGTTTCGCAGCGGCGCAAGTGTTGCAATTTTATTTTGGCGACAAGTTCACCTTCGATGTCACGTCCGAGGTCTTAGCTGGAGTGAAGCGTCACTTCACCAGTTTCTCGGCAGCGGCGAAGGAGGCGGGTTTGAGCCGCATCTATGCCGGACAACACTACCGTTTCGATCACAACGCTGGTCTGCTCCTGGGACAGAAGGTCTCGGAGTCGATCGACGAAACCACCTTGCTTCCAAAGTAAAGTGGACGCATCCACAAGTGATCGCGGGTTGCAATGAATACTGCTCTTCTCGCCGACGCCGGCGCGCAGCAGATGCGCGCCGGCTTCTTTGGGAGGTGCCCGCCGGGAAATGGGAATAAATGTGAAGCACATTCACGGTCAACTGACTTGATAGCGATTCGCCACTGTGTCCAGTGGTCGAGTCGAATCGCAGCTCGAACAACCTGGCGAACTCGGCCGTAAAAAGTTGCGGGGCGAAAGAAATCCTTTCCCTCCGCAAAAGAAAATGACCGAGCGCCGGGCTTCCGAGAATGAACACCAGAACACACGAAATCTATGGAACGTTAATTCGAGCCTTAAACAGCTCACGCTGTTATGTGAGCAAAGCAGATTTTACAATTAAATGCGGACTCTTTGAGCGTCATCTGAAACTTTTGTTCTAGTCACCTCTCTCATGACTACGCGACGCGGAAACTGCAGGGAATGCCTTGTTCGAGGAGCCCCGAGGTCGGCGGCGCGAACTTTCAGTCAATTATAGGAGCCGTGAAATGCAGAAAGTAGTTCGCACCTTTTTATCAGTCGTGCTAGCGATTGGCGTAGTGTCGGCAACCCGCAGCAATGCACAGGATGGACGTCCCAGCCCAGGTGCAGTCTTCGTTATGACGAATGCCGCGGATCGGAATGAAGTTATTTCTTTTAAGAGAGCTGCAGATGGCTCGTTACAAGAAGGCCGCAAATTTGCAACCGGCGGGCGTGGCAGCGGCGGTAACAATGATCCGCTGGAATCACAAGGTTCTTTAACCCTTAGTCAAGATCACTCCCTGCTGTTTGCGGTCAACGCAGGTAGCGGCGAGATCTCGGTGTTTCGCGTTCACGGCTCGGACTTGTCGCTGGCTGATAAGGAACTCTCAGGAGGAAGTGAACCGAACGCAGTAGCCCAGCATGGAAACCTCGTCTACGTTCTCAACGCTGGGGGTAGCAGCAACGTGGTCGGTTTCCAAGTCAATGAGGACGGAAGACTTTCGCAGATTCCTCATTCTCTCAGTTTTCTAAGCACCAATACCTCGGGGGCCGCGTCATTAGCATTCAGTCCCAACGGCCAGTTCCTTGTCGTTACCGAACGAGAGACGAACGACATCGATGTGTTCAGTGTACAGAGTAACGGAACGTTGTCGCCGATCGTCATAAATCCGAGCGTGGGTCCGGGAGCTTTCGCGGTTAGTTTTGCTCCTAATGGTGCGGCGCTGGTGGCTGAAACCGGTCCTAGCGGGGGCCAAAACGCCTCGGCAATTTCGTCTTACGCAGTTTCTTCCAGTGGAACGCTTTCCGCAATCAGTACGAGCGTCCCGACTCTTGGAGCCGCAACATGCTGGAATGCGGTTACTCCAAACGGCGAATGGGTTTATACCTCGAATGCCGGCAGCTCAACTATCTCGGGCTTTACCATCGGTAGCAACGGGGCGCTAACCGCGCTGCCGGGAACCGTCGTTGGGACAAACCCCACGGGAGCTACGAATCTCGACATCACCATTAGTGCTGATGGCAAGTTCCTGTATAGCCTCGATGCGAAGGTGGGCATGATTAGCATCTTCGGCATTCAGTCGGATGGCACCTTGAGCAACCTGGGGACCGTCGGCGGGCTCCCGCAGGACGTCGGCTTTAACGGAATCGCTGCAATCTAGAGTTATTCGTGAGTTGCGGTGAATCTACGCCGCAACTCACGTTTTTTCGGAAATCATGAACACCATAAGGGCCCCGCGTAATCACGATTGCTCCGCGAGAACCACCTTCTATAGTCAGTATTCTGCATGGGAATAAAGTGCCGACCGGATGGTTTAACGATGTATACGTGTCAGGAAAGTCCTCATCGAACCTGGGGAAACCACCTACTGGCGCAACTCATCACCGTGCGCACAAATGCCGGTCAGGAAGGAAAATGGAAACAATAGAAGAACAGAGAACTCACCGTGGAAGCATTAACCTCGTAAGTTTGAAGACAGAGATTCTGTCCGCATTATCTACGGTTGGTACGCGACAAGCATCGAAGAACTCCGGCAGGCGGACGCGGCCTATAAGAAAGCTCTCTGCACCGCTCGAAGCATGGGTTATCGCCCGCACATCCGAGCCGGGGATAGCCAACAAATTAAAGTGGAGTGGGTGGCCCTGGGGGAGGCGACCTTCTGTGAAGGTCACGCCAATATTGCGCGACAAGTGCCGACGACATCCAAAAGGGAAAGACGTTGAATGTCACAAGAGCCTGCTGCGCTGCACTGCTCTTACTACCCAACGCCTATTTGACTGGGGGAAGAATCGGTAGGTACCATGCAACGAACGAGTTTGCAAGGAGGATCTTATGAAACGCTCTTCCATTTCATCGCTGCTGCTCTGTGTCGCTTTGCTGGCGGTCGCGCCGGGGACGCTGGCGGCTCAGGATGGCGAAGGAATCATCAGAATCAACGGCGGAAGCATCACCCTTGCTCTTCCCCCGAATCCTCAGAAGATCGAGCAATCCGCCGAAGACCCGTCCTCACTCGTCACGATTTATAGCGATCTAGGCACGGGGGCAAATGTCTACCTCCCTGGCAGCGGGTGGTCGGTGACTGGCCCTGACGTTGCAGGTGGGAAGGTCGATTCTGCGACCCCGTTCACCCCCAAGCGTAACTTCAACCTTGTTCTCATCAAGGTGGCTATCCTGACGGCGGGAGGCACGAATGGGGTCACGTTGAGCGTCAATGACGACAGTAGCGGCGCGCCCGGAACGGCGATCAGGATGTGGAACCTGGTGAATCTGCCTCCGTTCCCAGGCTGTTGCAAACTTGATCTGGCTCGACTCAAGAAAACAGTAAGGGTGAAAAAGGGAGTGCAGTATTGGCTGGTTGCTAGCACCGACAAAGCCACGCAAGACGCATCCGACTCGTGGAACATGAACAGCCGAAGCATTTTCGGCACGGTAGGGCAGCGGTTTGGTAATGGGGCGTGGCAAGTAACGAAAAACAGTGCGCTATTGCCTGCGTTCAGCGTTTTGGGAACGCCCGCCGACTGAGGCTTGCGGAGTTGTTTATTGCTCTCTCTGCTTACCCGCCCATCTCGCACTTTTCGCTAGTCGGGTAACCCATCCAAGGCGGGTGACCCTGAAGAGTAGTTTACAGGTTTAGGTTGGGCCAGCCGCCCGCACTGAAATTGCGAGTAGAGTCGAGACCAGGCGCAGTGGCTTTGACCTCTCGGTGGCTGTGGGGATGCTTTTGCATGGCCCGCCTCAATCTGGTTTGGCTTGACCCAGTTTCCTGTTCCCGCTCATCGAACCAGACACGCAGATTTCCCACATCCAGTTCTCGGAAAAGACCCGCACCGCCTCCGCCGCCGCTGCGAAAGCCTGTAGCGGGGTGTCGTGATGGGGCAGCAGTTTGTGGCCTGACGACGAAAGTCGAATCCATACAATCCACACCATAGTCAGCCCGATTGGGGTTAATCAACCTTTTTTGCGTGGCGAGTGTTCCAGATGTGATAAACGTAACTAGCGGCAAGTACGACGGTTTCCGGCATCTTATTGAACGCACGCACGCGTAGCAAGGGCCTGCGAGAGTCCCACTCTCGCCGCCAGTTCTAGAGCACTTACGGCTGATGATGGCCGACAGCATCGATATACATCCGACACACACAGCGGAAGCACCAAGTTCGACGATTTGCTGTGAACCCTCCATCCTGATTCGCTCATCTGACTAATCATGTGGGATATGGGCGAACTGAACGGGCTGATGCTCAGCTTCGTTGTGGTGATCGGTATTGCAGCGGTATGGTGGTCAGCACGGAGTCGGTAGAAAGCGTAACTTACGGGCCGCGCACTGATAGACGCGGCGGCCTATGGCTACATGGTTTTCCCGATTGCGCTTCCAAGTTTTGTTTGCAACGCTGCGATGGTGGAAGTGCTACTTTCTAACGTTCCGGGGCGCTACAATGCCGATCTTTTCATTCCTTTTGAATGGAGCAAAAACTTATGACAACACCTGTAGAAAAGACCTGTGCCCACGTTCCCTGCACCTGTGTGGTGGATAGTGGCAAAAAATACTGTAGTGAGTCTTGCAGCGATGCCGGATCAGGTGATGTGGAGATCGCTTGCGAATGCGGTCACGCGACCTGTTCGACAAGCATCGAAGAAGTAGCTTAGAACAGGAGGTTCGGCGATGTGGAGGCTGAGAGTGTTAGGCCTGTTCCTCATGGTCAGCCTGAGCGCGTTCGCAGGCACCAAAGATTCTGGATCAACGGTTCTGAAAGATGTTCAGCCAGCAGGCACACCCAACAAAAAGCAGAAACAGCAATACGATTTGTCTTTTGCTTCTGCGTCCAAGATCTACACCTGCCGAACCAGTCAGAAGAAAAACGTGAACGCAACTGATTTCGTCGCTGGCAGCACCGTGACTTACCAAATCAACGAGAATAAAGCGAAGATAAAGACGTCGGTCGGAAAGCAGGTGGACTGCACGATCGTGCGCGCCGCGGATGTTCTACCTGAATCCAAATGAGCTGCTCCTGCCCCATAACTGTTGAATATCTCGATAGAACCGTTGTACCGGCTCCGAAGCTTATCGGCGCGGGTTAGCGAAACGCGGCAGGAGGGTGACTGCCACACCACCGAAAAGATTGGTACTGGAGTGGGATGCTGACGAGGCCAAGAATTATAAAGCACGCCGCGATCAAAACTCCCGGAAGTCCTGAGTCCACTTGCACTACCCGCCATGGCTCGGGATGTGTACTACATCCTTGGGGAAAGGGGTGCTTGGGATTTGGGTTTGGAGGTTCGGGCTACACATGGACGGGATGATTAGCACGGAGTTCTTTCAGTGTGACCGATGTCGGATTGAGTGCCGGGTGGATTCCGGTTCCACGGCGTTAAACATTGCGCCGATCATCATTCGGCACTGCTTTGATGGAAAAGGCATCGCTGTTGTTGGCGCGGTGACACGGTTTCAGGAAAGACGGGGCGGTGTGTGGGTGGATGTTGAGAGATGGATTGATGTGGCATAACGGCCCTGGTTTGCTGGCCTTTACACGGACATTGCGCACAGAGGACTCCCGCCTTGCGCGATGCCAAAGATCAGACGACTGGTTTATTCAATTACGAGTTCCGACTCGCGATCCGAAGTCTGCGCAGGCGCTTTTGTTGCCTCGGCCGGCGGTTCTCCTGCGATGTCGGAGATTTGCAGCCTTAAATTGCCGGGATTCGTAGCATAAGCCAACCCGGTTTCCAGTTCTATGGTGCCAGCTCGAATCAACTGCTCGATTCCCCCATCGAAGTGCTGCATGCCCTCAGTATCTCCATCCCGCATTGCGTCCAGCAAGGTTTTGCCTTCTTGTTCTCCCTTTGCCAAGTATTCCCGAGTGCGTACCGTTGCCTTTAGGATCTCCAATACCGCCACTCGGGTCTTACCGTCTTTCGCCGGAAGCAAGCGCTGCGAAATGATGTAACGGAAGCTTTTCGCTAGCCGATTGCGAATGACATGCTGTTCCGCCAGAGGAAATACTCCCACGACGCGTTCGACCGTCTTCGAGGCGTCGATGGTATGCAGCGTGGAGAGAACCAGATGGCCAGTTTCAGCCGCTTCGAGCGCAATCTCAATGGTCTCTTGGTCGCGCATTTCGCCCACCAGAATCACTTTTGGAGCCTGCCGCAACGCCGCTCTCAACGCCAGTGCAAAGCTGGGCGTATCACTGTGCAGCTCTCGCTGGTGGATGATCGAACGCTTGTGCCGGTGCATGAACTCTACCGGATCTTCGATGGTGATGATGTGATATGCCTTGGTTTCGTTGATTCTGTCGAGAATGGCCGCCATGGTGGAAGACTTCCCCGAGCCGGTCGGGCCAGTGATTAGCACAATACCGTTCTTTAAGTTGGCGATGTCTGCCAGTTGCTCAGGCAGCTTCAGCTCCGCGAAACTAGGAATGCTCTTCGGGATGACCCGCATTACGATTGCGAGGCTTCCCCGCTGCGCGAATATGTTGACACGAAACCGGCATTCGCCAGGAAGGCTGTAGGAGATATCGCAGGACCCTTGTTCGCGCAGCGCCTTCAACGCCTGTTCGTTGCCGTCAATGAGTTCGTCTGCGATACGGCGGGTGTCTTCAGCAGCCAGCGAAGGCAATCCCGCGATTTTGACCGGCACTAACTGCCCGCTCACTTCGATGTGCGGCAAGCTGCCGGGCGAGAAAATCAGGTCGCTAACGCGGGGTGAGGCACGCAGCATTGCGGACAGCAAGGCGGCAGCCGGAATCGGGGTGGGACTGGAAACGGGAACCTCAGCGGCGATGTCCAGAGAGTACTCCTTCCTCTGGCTGCAGATTACCTTCCGGATATAGACACCTCAAGTCACCAAGGTCGTGGTGCTCACGGCGTGAGTTCGCCCCCCGCGCAAGATCGCTGACGAGAGATGGAGTGTTGTAGCGTAACGACCTCGTACCCCTGTCTCGGCAACGCGCTGCTCTCGCGCCAGCCTTAGCCCCCAAATTCTATCGCTTGCGTTAAACCATTTGCGCCATGCTTGGCGCCAGGCGACGGTGGCTGCAAGCGCCCCTAACGCTCTTGGGTCCAGCAATTCCGATAGCGGTCGTTTTCTTGCTGCTGCCGTATGGTCGTCCACTGCCATAACCGCTCATTCACGCCCCCCTTTGCTTGAACTTCCAACGCCTGAGGACCCGGATCCTCGGGCGTTTGGACGGACACCGCCGGAGGAGAGTTTCGTTTCCGCCATTGTTGAGCTTTCACGGTCCCCTTGGAAATGCTGGGCCCGATCATTCTTGACGACTGAGAACCACTCCGCGAACCAACCTTACAAGGCAAGGTCTCGTTCTTCCTGCACTGCCACCGAAATGCTTGTCCAGGAGCGGATCGATGAATCCTGGCAACGTCTCAAACCATCTCACATTGTGAACAGTCATGGAAAAATCCAATAACGAAAGAGTGTTGGTCGTAGAGTCCGATGATGCCTTGAGGACAAGCATCGTCAGCGTACTGACGGATGCTGGCTATGAGGTTTCGACGGACTGTGGCGAAGGAATGAAGTCTGTGCTCGCTTTCAGACCCGAGGTAGTGATATTAGGCGCCGATCCTCCCCGATTGGATTGTTGTGACCTTCTGTCCGAAATCAAGGGCTCCGAGCGGACCCAGAACATACGTGTGGTTATGCTGTCTCCGGGAGGATCGGTGCAGCGCACTCGGGGGCTAGACTTGGGAGCCGATGACGTTCTGTCTTTGCCCTTCGATCCTCATGAACTGTTGTCCCGCGTGCGCTGGCAACTGCGGGATAAGCACACGATTCAGAACCTTCGGCAGCAGGCACGCACGATCGAAGAGAGCCGAGTTGTGGCCCAGCAGGTGGTGACCGCGGTCAATGAAGAGCGACGGACACTTCGAGTCGGCTCGATATTGGCCTTTGCCGTATTGGTTGTTGCCGCTGTGGCTTTTCTGATCTTTTATCACCGCACTCAGCAACAGAATACCCGCGTTTATGCAGCTATTACGAAACTACAGACTGGAGTGCTGACGCAACAACGATTGATGGACCGTTCGCATCCGGCTGTGGAAGATGTGCAACGCGAGCCGGCGCCGCGAAGCGATTCCGAGAAGCTTCGACTTCAGAAGCAGAGCCAAGACCTGAGATCGCAGATTGCGAGCAGCAAGGCCGAAGACATGTCTGCTCTTCAACGCCAGTTGAGCGAGGTACAAGAGCGCTTGCAGCGAGTTGAGACTGAAGGCAAAGTCGCGCAGACGATTATCCAGTCCTATGAGCCGAGCGTGTGCCTCATTCATGTTGTCGTTGGCTTCCGTGATCGCACCACAGGATTGCAATTGCGTTATGTGGGCCTAACCAGCACAGGCGAACCGGTGACGGACGAGCATAATAACCCACTCCTGAGTGTGACCGGTGACGGTCCTGAAGTACACCTCGATGTTTTCGGCACCGGATTTCTTGTCTCCGACAATGGGCAAGTCCTTACCAATCATCATGTGGCGGAGCCTTGGTGGGACAACGATGATTTAAAGGAAATGACGAACCAGGGTGTTGAACCGAAGCTCGTCGAGATGACAGCCTATTTCCCGGGCATGAGCCACGGCATACCCATGACTACAGAAAAAATCTCCTCGGATGCAGACGTAGCTGTTCTGAAGGGCAGTATTTCGGAATCAAAACTTAAGAAGGTCGTCTTCGCCGATGCTCATCGCTCCGCTGTCAGCGGCGGCCCGGTCGTCCTCCTGGGATATCCCACGGGCCTCAATGCAATTCTTGCTCGCACGGGCGAGGAGACACTACGATCCATCGCCATCACCACCAAAGGTGATCCGAAAGAGGTAATGGAAGAGCTCGCCCGTCGGCACTTGATCCGCCCGGTTGTCACCCAAGGCCACATCGGCGATGTCCTGCCCGACAAAATCATCTACGATGCCCAAACAACCTCTGGTGGATCTGGAGGGCCTCTTTTCAGTAGCGAGGGCAAAGTTATCGGAATTAACTTTGCCATGGTCCGTGACTTTGGCGGATCGAATTTCGCAATCCCAATAACCTACGGGGAGTCTCTCTTGAAGCCCTAGATCACGCACCGCGACTGTCCAAGAATTTGAAGGTAAAGAGCCGGAGCAAGCGCGCAGGAGTAGGCGATTACATGGAAGGGCGGACTTCAACGTTACGAACACTTGCGTGGTAGGCAGGTACGCTGGCCCTGTCAGAGTCCGGGCATTCCGACCAATGTACACAAGACCGACGATGGCCGGCCTCTTTGCTGCCGCAGCAGTTTATCGCAACTCTCAAAGGCTACCTCCATTTCCACAATAAAATTCAGCGGGTCCTCGCAGTTTGGAATGCGGGTTGCCTTCAGCACTGGTTACCAATCGGAGGCATTCTTGAAGCGCTTTCATATTGGCCTAATTGCCGCCTTCAGTTTGGCAGGCGCGTTTTCCATGCCCGTGAGGAAACAGGGCATGCAAACCATTGCAGCCAAAGGCGCAACCATCATCGGCACGGCCACCGATATAAATGGCAACACAGTCGGTAATGCGGCAGTTGTGCTCAAACGGCCAGATTCGCGTGACGGACAAACCGTTGTCACAAGCCAAAGCGGATTTTTCGAGTTCCAGAGTGTAACCCCAGGGCTGCCATATCAGATTACGATCAGCGCAAAAGACTTTGAGTCCTGGATCTCGCCCCTGATCACGCTCAATCCAGGGCAGTTCAAAATCATGCCGCCCGTTCAACTCCACATTGCGACCCAGCGTACGGAAGTTAACGTCAGGTACGATCCCGTAGAGGTCGCAACCGAGCAATTCAAAGCGGAGGAAAAACAGCGGGTTTTCGGAATCATTCCAAACTTCTATGTCAACTATGATCAGAATGCCGAACCGCTCACCGTCAAGATGAAATTCAAACTTGCGCTCAAGGTCTCAGTCGATCCGGTTACGGCTGCCGGAGTTCTTTTTGTGGCCAGCGCCAAACAGGCTGGAAACAGCCCTGATTATGGTCAGGGCTGGGGCGCATACGGCGAACGGGTGGGCGCAATTGCCGCTGATGGCTTCTCCGACATCATGATTGGTGGCGCGATACTACCGTCGCTGTTGCGCCAGGACCCGCGCTACTTCTACCAGGGAACGGGCACAACCGGCTCTCGAATGCGTCATGCCATGCTTAGCCCGTTTGTCGCCCGGTACGACAATGGAAAGTGGGGACCGAACTACTCCAGCTTGGGAGGCAATTTGGCATCGTCCGGACTCGCGAACCTTTATTACCCCAAGTCGAATCGAGGCGTCGGGCTGGTCTTTGGAAATTTCGCAATCGGCACGGCGGAACGCGTCGGTGCCAGTCTGGCTCAGGAGTTCATTATCGGCAAGTTCACCCGCAGGGGTGGCCACGTGAAAGAAAGCACTCACATTCAATGAAGGAAGTAAGCCATACGAATCTACCTGATCCACAAGAATTTAGAGCCTCCTCAAGTACTCCTGCCTCGCCGGCCCGGGCGCGAACGCCCGGGCCCCCGCCTTCAGGAGGCTACGAAACGATGCGCCATCGAAAAACCGGGAGAGAACAGGCAAACCCGCACGCCACGGCCGAGGACTTCTGCCGGCTGTTTGCTAAAGGCATGAGCGAGCTATACCAACTTTCGTTCCTCCTGACAGCCGATCACCAAAAAGCGGAGCAATGCTTCGTGGCCGGCCTGGAAGATTCCATGAAATCCGGCGGCGTGTTCAAGGAGTGGGCTCGTTCCTGGGCAAAGCGCACCATTGTCCAGAACGCAATCGGGCAATTGAGGCCAACCCCGAGCACCGCCAGTTCCTCCACGTTCACGGTTCCTCCTTACGTCGGTCAACTGCCTACGGACGAGAACAGGCAATTTGGTCTCAAAGCCGTGCTGGCCCTTCCCGATTTTGAGCGCTTCGTGTTTGTGATGTCTGTTCTGGAGCATTATTCCGCGCATGACAGTGGACTCCTTCTTGGCTGCTCGCCTGGGAAAATTCGGAAAGCACGAGCCCGGGCCGTAGAACAAATAGCAAACTCAAACATGGTTCCGATCGAGGTCAATTCCGAAAACGTTCAGAAGCTAGTTCGATGACTATGGATGGTCAGTTTTCTGCAGTCTCGCGGATCGATACAGATCGAATACAATTGTGACGAGGCCCGTGTCACCCGACCAAGGGCGCACCGGTTACCTTGACCGGAAATTTGAGGTCGATCTTCTGCCAAACGGCGAAGAGCACAAGGCCCGCCGCGATCCCTATCGAAACCTCGAAGAATCTGTGGAGTGCTACTAACCCGCCGCTTGTAGATCGAGGCACAAGCATCACGATCACGAGGGTGATACTGGCATATCGAAACGCGCTTCTCTCGACGCGAAGTGCAACGCAAAGCAATCCGACGAGGACAATGGCTGCTCCGAAGGCACTGACGCTTGTGTGGAAGCAAGTGTCGATCACTGCTCCAACGGCTGCGCCGACCGCTGTTCCGACAACATATTGGGCAGCGATAGGGAATGCGGCACTGAGCGTCAGTTGCATAACCATCAGGGCCGACATTGGCGCCCAGTAGGCTTCCGGTAGATGGAACAGGCGAGCGATCACGTAAGACAGCGCTGCAGCAAGCGCACTGAGGACCACATACGCAATCGATGGTGGATTGTCCTTGGCAATCACCCATTTGCGGAGTTGCTCCCTCATGTCACTATTGGCGACCATCGCCCTGCTCCTCTAGCCGCGTGCAAGCACCATCAGCACGAATAGCGCGGGAAGATAAATGATGGATGCCGCAAGAAGGTGTCGAGCGGCAGAGTTGGACCTGCGAAGCACGAGCTGCGCTGCGTAATAAAAGAACCCAGCGGCCAGAAGTAAGGCCCCGATTAAATAAACTTTCGCTTCACCCATAGACCCTGGCAAGAGACTTAGCGGCATCAACGCTAAGAGCGGCAGCATAGTTTGCAAATTCAGCAAACGGGCTCGCACGGAGTCGTCAGGAGGGAGCACCAGGTAGCCCGCGCGAGCGTAATCTTCGCGGTACATCCAAGCGATCGCCATGAAGTGCGGAAACTGCCAGAGAAAGAGCATTGCGTACAGTGTCCATGCTTCGAAGTTCAGCTTGCCGGATGCTGCGGCCCAGCCGATTAGAGGAGGCATGGCCCCTGGAAACGCGCCGACCAGGGTGCACAATGGCGTCTTTCGTTTCAGCGGAGTGTAGAAAAAAAGATAAGACAGTAACGTAGCGATTGCGAGCAGACTTGCAAGAACATTAACAGCGATCGCAAGATAAACGCTACCGACCACCGACAATGCGAGACCGAACCACAGGACTGCAGCAGGGTTGAGCCGTCCGCCGGCCAGCGGCCTCCGAGCAGTTCGGCGCATTTGCGCATCGAAGCGGCGTTCAAGATATTGGTTCAGAGTCCCCGTGCCACTAGCGACCAACAAAGTACCCAACAACGTGTTGATCGACAGCCAGACTGGAAAATTCCCCCATCCAGTCGCACGAGCCAGATAGAAGCCAGCGAAAGTTGTGATGATGATCAGGAAATTGACTTCCGGCTTGGTTAGCGCCCAATAATCGGCCAAGACAGCGGAACGAGGGTAGCGAGCACGCGGCACAATCGATAGATCGAGTGTCGCAACAATAGGTTTCGTCGCCATGCTCAGAAAGCCTCCATGTTCAGAAAGCCTCCAGGCTCTGCTGAACACTTCGCGGCACGCCCTGGACCGACAAATCCGGCTGCGCGAATTCGTTGTCGCGAGAATTCTGCCGCGAGAGCAGCCGCATGGCTAAGATCGCTCCGGCCACCAGATACACCAGAGTGACGCAGGTCCACATCAACGCAGCTGCACACTGCTGATCTCCGAGCGCAGTAAAGCCGAACAGGTGCGATGAGGATAAGTAAAGCGGATAAATTACGCGGTCGCAAAAAACCAGAAATCCGGAAAGGATGTCGCACGGCAGAGTGGCAAAAAATAGATAGAGGATCATTGACAGGTCTGGTCTCAAAACGCTCGGCCAGGGCTGAACCACAGGCCACCAGAACAAAAGACCCGTCACAAGAAAGGACGACTGTTCGACAAAATGCCATCCCGCCGATCGCATCGCAAGTGTGAACACAGCGGGAATATGCCAGCCAACCAATGCTGCAGCGGCAGCAAGCCAGCAAATTTCGGTCCGTACCAGCGCTTTTCCTGTCCTGTTTAGGGCGGACATTCTTGTCCGCCAGATCGCGGGCAGAAATGCCCGCGCTACACAACGTCGTACAAATTGTGGCAAGCCCTGCGACCACACTCGTACGGGCTCACCTAACCAGATCAGTGGAGGAGCCAGTGTCATCAGAAGTAAGTGCTTCAGCATGTGTACGGTCAGCAGTTCGTGATCGAGTGTGGCAAAGGGAGAAGCAATTGCGACCCAAATCAACGACAGACCGGCAACGAAGCTAAACCCATGCCAACCTTTGATCACGCTGCGCGAAGTTAAACGAAGGTGAAGCCATCCACGCAGATATACCGAGGCCGCGAAAATGATTATGAGGGTGGGTAACATTGACTCGAGCGACCCCGGTGCGCCGTGACGGAGATGTGGCATGGAACGGTTCTCCTATGGTTGCACTGCGGGTTTCTCGTCGCCGAGGGCCACATCGCGTGAAGCATCCCGTGCGGGCGCTTGCCCTTTCGGATGCAGCGTCTCCAGAAAAGCCACCAGCGCGGTCGTTTCCGCGGGACTCAAGTTCTTGCCGTAGGCCGGCATGTTGCCGCCGCCTTGAATGACTTGCCGGATAAGCTGGTCTTGCGTGAGGCGCACGGCAACGCTGTCGAGTGACGGCCCTCGCTGTCCGCCGGTTTCGCCCAGGGAGTGACAGTTACGGCACTGCTTCACCTGAAAGACCAACGCCCCTTGCCGCTCAAGGGCGGTTGTGCCGTGTATGAACTGATCCGGGACTGCATCACCGCTCCACGCGTTCATGTGCGGGCTCCAAGGCGTGTATCCCGCGAGATGAGTAAACGTCCCGAGCGTGATCGCGATCAACATCACGGTCAACACCGCGATCGGCCGGCGCTTCCAACTCTTTTCACCTTCACCGAAAAGAAACGGAAGAAGAAGCAGGCCGGCAATCGCCACCACTGGTCCGATCAGAAGTGCCGGTGTCTCGAGCGACGGCGGGAGCAGCGAGAGCAAAGCGTAGAGCCAGAGGAAAAAGTAATCCGGTTTGGGAACAGTTTGGATGATCGTCGGATCAGGCCTGCCGGTTGGCCCAAACGGGCCAAAGTACAGCGCGCACGCGGCGACGGCCAGGATAATGAACGCCGCGAAGAACATGTCTTTCCACACGGCATAGGGAACGAACGGCGCGCCATCTTTTTTCGTGAGCTCGTGGTAGTCATTTATATACGTCGCTCGTTTCACGATGCGGCCCGGCATCGGCCATTCGTTGATCCCGAGTGTCACTACCATCAAAAGATGGAGGCACACGAAGCCGATCAGTAATCCTGGAATTACGAACACATGCAGGGTGAAGAATCGCGACAGAGTCGCACCCGCGATGATCGGCCCGCCTAGCATCAACTTCACGATCGCGGGACCGAGAATAGGAACGCGACTCGCGATTGACGCTCCGATTCCCAGCCCCCAATAGGCATCCTGATCGAAGCGCAGCACCTGCCCACTGAAAGCCATGCCCAGCGTCATCAGCAAGAGAAAGACGCCTAAAATCCAAGTAAGTTCGCGGGGAAACTTGTACGCGCCGAACAGAAAAACCTGGACCATGTGGATCAGAACGATGGCGACCATGAAGTTCGAACCCCACCCATGCATCGCACGAATAAACCAGCCAAGCGTCACAGCGTGGTTCAGGGCTTGCAGGCTGCTCCACGCTTCCGCGCCCGAGGGCACATAGACCAGCGCGAGCAGAATTCCCGTCACAATTTGCAGGATGAACACCGTCAAGGCCGCGCTGCCAAAGACATACCACCAGCTAGCAGTGTTTCGCGGGACGCGATGTTCGGCGATTTCGCGGACAGGCGCGGCCAGCTGTAAGCGACTGTCGAACCATTGCCCGATTCTTCCGATCATGATGCGCATGGCGGTTTCCCTCCGGTAAGAGCTGCAATCGCTGCACCCGGCGTCGGCAACTCACCCGCCTGAATGGTGATCAGGCCGTTCTCAATCTTGTATGGATATTCGAAAAGCCCGCGCTCTGGCGGTCCCGAGGCGCGCGATCCGTCCTGGTAATACGCTCCGCCGTGGCAGGGACACATGAATAAACCAGACTGCTGAAACCAGCGAACCGGGCAGCCTAGATGCGCACAGTTGATCGCGAAGACCTGGAACTGCTCCCCTGCAATGTGCCGCACCCAGCAGGCCGTGTCGGCTGTTGTGCCGTCGGTCGGCATCACGTAGGGATTGCGAAACGTCGCCAGACGCGTCTCGCCTTCCGGGAAATCGGCGACCTTCCCGAGCTGCACCCACGAGAGATATCCATTGGCGCGACCCCGAGTGATCGAGGAGAAGAGAAATCCGACGATCGGCACGGCTACTACGGCCGCCGCCAGCGCGTCGAACAGAATTCCCAACTTCATGAAAAACCCGCGGCGGGATATAGCGGTTTCACTCGACGGTGCAAGAACCGGTTTAGTGGACATAGTCTGACTCCTGGCGCTGCGCGTGATTAGAGGCGGCATAGGGCTGCCCAGGAATGTGCACTCGGTGCGAGGCCATCCACGCAACTACATCGGTGATTTCCTGATCGGACATCGCTTTGCCAGGCACGTTTTCACGCCAGTCAGGCGCGCCTAGCTCCGGACGGCCCGCGATAACAATCGTGCGCAGCCCCTGATCACTGACCAGCGCCAGAAACGAATCGTTCGTGATAGCGCTGCCCTTCTTCCCGCCTTGGCCTTGTGTTCCGTGACACGACGCGCAGTAGGTTCCATACACAACTTCGCCCTGCCGCGCATTGCCCGCAGAGTTTGCGGCATAAGCAGGCGGATTAGCTCCGTTGAGAATTCCCGGCCGGCTCCAGCGGGAACGCATTTCTGTGCTGATTACATTGATCTGCTTATTCGTAAGCATTCCGCCCGCACTTTGAGCGAAGGCCGGCATCGAAGTGCCCTTCACACCATTCGCAACAACGTTACGTATCGAGGCATCGTCGGCGATGGCCAAGTAAATCGGATCGGCCAAAGCGATCGCCGCGCCTCCCCGACCTTCCGAGCCGTGGCAAGCCGCGCAGTCTTCCGCGTACAAAGTACGAAAGTCTGTAACCTCACTTGGAGCGAGAATTTCCGAACTCTCGCGTTGCTGGCCGGGCGGAGAGCCGCAAGCGGAGAGGGCAATCATGCTCACCACCGCGGCCAGATACGAATATCGGAGTGAGTTCACGGCCGTTCTTCTCCACGTGGCGAAATAATTCCTGGAGCTTCCACTCCTGCACGCATGGCGAACGGTAGGTTCTCGCGGGTCAACATGCGAGACTGCCGCACCACGACCAAACCTGCGACCAGGCCAAAGCCAACTTGCGAAGCCACAAACCAGTACCAGTCGATGTGGCTTGCGAGTACTGGATTAAGCAGGCCGAGCATGGTGTAAATCAGCCCGGACCACAGCACGGGGGCTATCAATCCTCCCAGCACGATCGGCCGCCGCGCAAACATGGGGAGCATTGCCCCGTACAGCAAGCCCACGGTGGTGGACACCAAAATGTGCAGGCCAAAAGCAATTGCAAAACTGTCGGCGTGAAATGAATAGAGTTGGCTCGGACCGAGCTTCAGCGATTCTGAATAAGCCGTCGCAGCAAGGAGGTTGATGGGATACCAGATACTTCCAGCTTTCAGCACGCCATAGGCACAGGCCAGCACGGCCATCGCGACACTTCCGGCCAATCCGCCTTTCACACCAGCAGAGACCGGATAGGTATGAACCGGAAGCCAGGCACGCGCCTGTTCCGTAATCGGAAATCGATCAACCACGCGGCGCTCAGTCGATGCACGGAAATCATCTGGAATCACCGGGACCGCTACTTCGTGCCCGCGCGGGAAAACTTCGCGGAACCAGCCGATGCATCCTGCTACTGCCAGTACAGCACCGAGGACGGTGACTGACGAGCTCGTTACCAGTCCCGAGAACAGCAAAGTGAATCCAAACGACAGAATAAAAGGCCAGGCAGTCGGTGCTGGCGATTCAATCTCCCGGGGAGTTCCAGGATGATGGTCGATTTGTTCTGTCGCCTGCAACCCTGCCATTTCTTTCCTCAACGCCCCACGATGTAAACCACGGTGAAAACTACGACCCAAACGGCATCGACAAAGTGCCAATACAATGCGAGCACATCGATACGGCGGAACTGATCTTTGTCCACCCGTCCAGCCAAACCAAAGATCAGGACGATAGTGAGCATGATTAGTCCTGCGCTGACGTGAAACGCGTGCAGACCAACAAGCGAGTAATAGGTCGTTCCGAAGAGATTGGTAGAGATCGTCAGCCCATGTTCGTAAATGAGTCGGTACCACTCCTGCCCGGTGCCAAATAGAAAGAGCCCACCGAGGATAATCGTGAGCGACCACAAAGCAAGAAATGCGGGGCGATTATTGCGTTCCAGAGATTTGCCAGCGAAGTGCACCGTGATACTGCTGGACAACAAGCAGATCGTGAAAAAGATCGGTGTCTCCAGTACTTCTCTTGGAGTCGGCCCGGTGAGGCTCTTGCCCAAATAGAAGAGATAGGCAACTACAAAGATCGTGAAGATCGCGGATTCCGCAATAATGAGGCAGGCCATCGCGACCTTACCCCGATACGGAAGACTCCAAGCCTTCGGGATTTCGACTACCGAGATTGCAGCTGCGCTCATTGATTTCTGCCTTCACTCATACTGGCTGTCCGGATCTTCCGGATGTTTCAGGTCCCACAAAGGGCGACGGCTGGCGACTATCGGGACGGTGGCGAAGTTGTAGGCCGGCGGCGGCGAACTTGTAGACCACTCGAGCGTCCACGCATCCCAGGGATCGTTCCCTGCCTTGGCTCCCTTGAAGTAAGAACTGATGAGGTTCCACACGAAGACCAGGACGGCAATTGCCTGAATGAATGCGCCGATCGAGACGATCAGGTTCAGCGTGTCCCATCCCCGACCGGGCTCGTAGGTATAGATGCGACGCGGCATGCCGAGCAATCCGGGAACGTGCATCACGTCAAAGGTAAGGTGGAAACCGATCAGGAAGAACCAGAAATGCCATTTGCCAAGACGCTCGCTTAGCATTCGGCCGGTCATTTTCGGATACCAGTAATAGAACGCACCGAAGAGGGCAAACAGAATTGCGCCCACGATCATATAGTGAAAGTGCGCCACGACGAAATAGGAGAGGCTAAGCTGCCAATCGAAAGGCACGGCCGCTTGCATGATGCCGGTGAGACCTGCGATTAAGAACTGAAAGAGAAAGCCTATGCAGAACAGCATCGGCACCTTGAACTGAATCCTTCCGCCCCACATGGTGCCAATCCAGTTAAAGATCTTAATTCCGGTGGGAACGCCGATAGCCATGGTGGTGATCGCGAAGAAGCTGTTGGCGTAGGAGTTCATTCCGACTGTGAACATGTGGTGGGCCCAGACACTCGTGCTTACGAGACCGATGGAGACTGTAGCCGCAACCATGACGGGATATCCAAAAATAGGCTTGCGTGAAAAGACCGGAATGATTTCCGACAAGAAAGCAAAAGCTGGAATCATCAATATGTACACTTCTGGATGACCGAAGATCCAAAAGAAGTGCATCCAGAGCACGGCAGACCCGCCGGCCTGGGTGTCGAAGAAATGACCTCCAAGATACCGATCGATCAGCAGCATGATCTGCGCCGCGGAGAGTGGGGTGATGGTAATCAGAACCATTCCGGCCATCACCAGATTTAGCCACGCCAGCAGGGGCATGCGGCTGAGCTTCATGCCCGGGCATCGCAGGCAAAGGATGGTCGCGATAATGTTAATCGCCGTTCCAATGCTTCCAAACCCGGAGACCAGCAGAGCGAGAGTCCAATAGTCGGAACTATGCCCGGGCGAAAAGGCGCGCGCGCCCAGGGGCGCATAGGCCCACCATCCAACGTCTGGTGCATTGCCCGCCCCATAGAGTCCGCTTCCCCCAAGGAAACTGAAGTAGAGCAGAATGCCGCCAAAGGCCGATAGCCAGAAGCTGAAGGCATTCAGCCGAGGGAAAGCCATATCGCGCGCGCCGATCATTAATGGGACGAGATAGTTCGCAAATCCGAACAGGACCGGCATGACCACGAAAAAAATCATGGTCGTGCCATGCATGGTGAACATGCGGTTGAACACTTGCGGGGAGACAAAATTGTTGTGCGAATGCATCAACTGGATGCGAATGATCAGAGCCTCAATACCGCCCAACAGCAGAAAGACCAGCGCGTAAACGATGTAGAGAATCCCAAGCCGCTTATGATCGACTGTAGTGACCCACTCATGCAGGGTATCGACCCAAGGCTTCTCTTGAACCTGCAGCCCTTGAATTGTGATCGCATCCGATGACATAGCTGGTCCTCAGAATCTTCTACCGCAGCGTCTCCATGTAAATTGCGACCGCATCCAGATCCGCGTCGCTCAGCTTCATAGCCGGCATCAGGGAACCAGGCTTGATCGCGTCTGGATTTTGGATCCACAGCCGAAGATTTTCCGGCGTATTCTCTGCCGCCCCGGCAGCGATTGTCGTGCGGCTCATTAAGTGCGTCAGGTCGGGGCCGAAGCGCCCATCGGCTGGAGTTGGCGAAACCGTGTGGCAGTTGATGCAGGCAGTGTGCTCGAAGATCTGCCTCCCCGCCATAGCGCTTGAGTCCTGAACTGCTGCTTGTTGTTGGCCGCGAACCCACGCCGCGAAGTCTTGCGGACTATCGACGGAGACGCGCAGAAGCATCTTCGCGTGCTGGGTTCCGCAATACTGTGCGCATTGGCCGAGAAAAATTCCGGTGCGGTGCGGGTCGATCCACATCCGGTTCGGATGATTGGGAACAAGGTCTGTCTTGCCCGCAAGCTCCGGAATCCAGAAACTGTGGTCTGTGTCAGCCGAAAGCAATCGCAGGAAAGTTGGCGTGGGATTACTCGGGTCGCTTACCGGAATGTGCAATTCGTTCGCCGTAACGATGCCCAACTTCGGATAGCGAAACTCCCACCAGTATTGATGTCCAATGGCAGTGACCTCGACAGCACCCGCCGGTTCTGGAGCGTCCTGAATCGCGTGGATCACCCGCGCGGTAGCCAGAAACAGAACGACCACAATCAGAACCGGGATGATTGTCCAGGCCAACTCAATCTGGTTACTTCCGTACACCTGGGCTGGCTCGCGGTCGGCATTCACGGAAGTGGCTCGAAATTTTAGAATGGAATACCCCAGCAGCGTAACAACGACGACGAAGATGATTCCCGTGATGACCAGCACAAACGTTGACAGGTCAAGAATCGACTTTGCCGGCGTGGATTCAGGAGAAAAGATACTGGTTAGAGGCGCATGAGTGTGTTCGGCAAGTGCCCTTGGAGGCAACAAAACGGACGACAAAGCGAACATCGCGAGTTGCCTAGCGGCTGGCATGGTTATCGAGTTTGTTGTGGGTCGCATTTGCCTTAACTCGTCTGCGGTAATTACCGGGACTTTCGTCCGGCAATAAACTGGGCTGCCAATTCCGCCAACCGCTTACCCTGAAAGCGCGCTGACGCGAGCGCGGTCTCGTCCGGTTTAAGCGCACCATTGTTGCTGGTGAATGATGCTCCGTAGGGGTTGCCTACCTTGAATTGGATTGGGTCGGCGTAACCCGGCGAAACGATAATTGCGCCCCAGTGATAAAAGGTGGTGTTGAGGTTGACGATGGTCGTCTCCTGACCGCCATGCGCCGTGCCTGAACTGGTGAAACCAGAGCAGATCTTGTTGACCAGGGCGCCTTTCACCCAGAGTGGACCGGTGGTGTCAAGGAATTGTTTCAGCTGTGCCGTCGGCAGGCCGTATCGCGTCGGCGTTCCGAAGGCGACCGCGTCGGCCCAGGCCAGATCGTCAAGAGTGGCCTCCGGGACATGTTGCGACTCAAGCCGATGAGCAGCCCATCCTTGATTCGACGCGATCGCCTCATCCGGAGCAAGTTCACGCACTTTGCGAAACCGAACGTCCGCGCCAGCCTCGCTTGCGCCTTGTTCCACTGCGCGGGCCAACTGATACGTGGTGCCCGTCGCGCTGTAATAAATGATCGCAACCTTTGTCGCCACTCGATCCCTCCTGTAAAGACCTAACCCTGTTCCTGCAGCAGCTTTGAACCGTCTTCCGCGACGGCCGCACCTATGGGGTAATCACTGGAGCTTGCACCAACTGGAGATTGATCATGAGATCGAGCCGCCAGTCGATCTGATAAAAGCGCACTGCTTCCCGACCCGTTAGCACCTTGCGAAACTCCGGCAGATATTCAAGCCGAACTTGCATCATGTCTTGTTCCACGGCGGCCCGCCTGTGCAAGTAACTTTCTGCCTGATCCCCGGACATGGTTTGATAGTTCTGAAGATATTCTTGAAGGAGCGCAATTTTTGTGTCGTAGACTTTCGCCACGCCCGCTGCGTAGCGGTCATAGACCGGCCAAAACTTCTCCGCCTCTGCATCGGTGAGGTCCATGTTCGCAGCAACGATCTGCTTCTTTTGCGATCGTAGGTCGCTCTTCAATAGTTGTATGTCTTCATCAGGAGACCATTGCGTATCCTCATACACCGTGGTGTTGCCGTTGGAACCCAGTTGCTTTGCGGTCGGCGTAGCTGGTTGCTGTGCGGACGACGGCCGACTGGTGGAGACTGCCACAGCGATAACCGCGAAGGAAACGAGCTTTGCTACCTTACTTTGCATTCGACCTCCTGCCAGGATTCTTGCGACAGGCACTATTCAACTGCCCGTGGACTATAGTTGTGCACTCAAGGTTCCAGCGACCATGTGGGACAAGAATGGCCGGAGATTACACAATTGCAAGGAGTTGGGAGCGGTGGTACGCGCAATCCTCAAGTACGGCACGCGAGTGTAGTGACAGAAGTCTGGCAGGTGACAAACCGATTCGGATAGCACTCTTTTGGCGGAGACGGCACTGGCTACAAAGCGGATGAAAAGGCGCTTGTACTGAAAGCGCTTGGAGAGCAAACCAGTTAACCGGGCCTAAGCGTAGCACTAAACTGCTTGTAGTGATCACAGGTATATACGCAATGTAGTACAGCTTCGCACGTGAATTCACAGCACGAGACCGCAAGGCTGGCAGGGCTAAGTACAGATACAAGCCAAGGCAATATGAGCGTGTTCTGTACTTCTTTCCGGGCGCGGGGTTTATCCTAGTGGTGGGTCGCCGCACTTGTTCATCCTGTGGAAATCAAACTGCCCCTACCCCTACTAGCAAAGAATTCCGATCTAAACTCGAGACACCGCAACTGGCGTCGATTCGCTTCCCACACTTCCTTCTTGAGCGCCCGCCGACGCAGCCGAGCGCTTCGTGGTCTGCGTTAAATTCCGTAGCCATTCGAAGGTTGACTGCGATAACATGTCTTCGCGGCACCGCCAGCGCCAATTTCCGGCCGCCCGGCCCGGCACGTTCATCCGGCTTTCTGCGCCAAGGTTCAGAGCGTCTTGCAAGGGAGCAATCGCCAGCGCCGCTTTCGATGACCATGCCAGATCCATCAGTGCAGGCGCCGCGTCAGCGTTTCCGCCTGGCGCACGCTTGAGGTAATTCCAGAAGTTCTGACGCTGATAGTCAGGCAATTCTTCGTACCACTCTCGCGTTGGCGCGTTGTCATGTGTGCCGGTGTAAACCACAGTGTTGCTGACGAAGTTCTGAGGCAAGTATGGATTGTCGGTATGACCGTCGAAAGCAAACTGCAAAACACGTGTCCCCGGAAGTTGAAATTGGTCACGCAATGCCCGCACATCCGGAGTAATGATTCCGAGATCTTCGACGATGAACGGCAAGCCGCCCAGCTCCCCTGATACAGCTTGGAAAAAGTCCGCACCCGGACCTTGTACCCACTGGCCTGTCTGCGCCGTTGGCGCACCCGCGGGCACGTGCCATGCGGCCGCACATCCGCGAAAGTGGTCCAACCGAATCGCATCCACATGAGCAAGCAAAGCACGTACTCGGTCAATGGACCACCGATAACCGCTCGCTCGAAGTGCATCCCAGTTGTAAACGGGGTTTCCCCACAATTGTCCTTGTGCGCTGAAGTAATCCGGAGGGACTCCGGCGACAAATCGCGGCCGATGGTGCTCATCAAGAAGAAATAATTCCGGATTCGCCCAGACATCGCTCGAATCGGGAGAGACAAAGAAGGGCAAATCACCAATCAGTTTCACCCCCTTCGAATGCGCATACGTCTTGAGCTGATCTCCCTGGCGGAAGAGTAGGAACTGTGCGAAGCAAACCTGCTCGATTTCATCCGCTAATTCTCGACGCGCAGTGACCAAGGCCTGCGGTCGACGCTGAACCACTTCTTCGGGCCAATCGAGGTAATATGCGCCGTTGTACTTCGCCTTCAACGCGCGAAACAGCGCGTAATCGCTCAGCCAATGTTCGTGCTTATGTAGGAATTCATCAAATTCCGCCCGCAGATCCGTGCGGTTTCCAGACTTAAGGTGCTTCCACGCAATCTGGAGAAGGCGGGCTTTGAAGGGAATAACACCATCGTAGTCAACGAAGTCGGAAGGAAAATCAGATTCACTATCCTTCCCGGCCAGCAACCCGTCTGCTATGAGGCTCTCAGGACTGATCAGTAGAGCGTTTCCAGCAAATGACGACATCGGCTGATAGGGCGAATTCCCATAACCCGTTGGTCCGAGCGGAAGGTATTGCCACCAACGCTGGCCGGCATCATGGAGAAGATTGACCCAGGAATACGCAGACGATCCGACATCGCCGATGCCGAAAGGCGACGGAAGTGACGTCACATGCAATAGCAGCCCCGAGGCGCGATATTCAGGCGGAAACGGTGGAACGTTCGCTGTCCCGCCATTGCCGTTCATTCAACAACTCCAGCACCAAGCGCGTTGTTCACAATCTCCTCAGCTTCACTCAAAATCGCGTTAAGGTGTGCTTCGCTCTCAAAACTCTCCGCGTAAATCTTGTAGATGTTTTCGGTGCCGGACGGCCGTGCCGCAAACCAACCGCTCTTGGCTACAACTTTCAGCCCGCCAATCGGAGCCTGATTGCCGGGAGCCTTCGTCAGTTTGGCAGTGATGGGTTCGCCCGCGAGATCTGATTCCTTGACCGCATCCGGCGTCAGTTTCTGCAATTTTGCTTTCTGATCCGGAGTGGCCGGCGCATCGATGCGTGTGTAGTACGGCTTGCCGAATTCTGCCGTCAGTTCACGGTAATGCTCGCCAGGATCCTTCCCTGTCGAGGCAGTAATCTCGGCAGCGAGCAGCACCATAATCAGCCCATCTTTGTCGGTTGCCCACGCAGTTCCATCGTGCCGGAGGAAGCTTGCTCCCGCACTTTCTTCTCCGCCGAAACAGAATGAGCCATCGACAAGTCCCGGGACAAACCATTTGAAGCCGACCGGCACCTCGGCCAAGCGGCGTCCGAGCTTATTGACGACTCGGTCAATCATGCTGCTGCTGACTAGCGTCTTTCCCACGATGACGTCCTGCCGCCATTGTGGCCGGTGCGTAAGCAAGTATCGGATCGCAACCGCTAAATAATGATTGGGATTCATCAATCCCGCACTTGGACTTACGATCCCATGTCGGTCAGCGTCGGTATCGTTTCCGAAGGCCAGCTGGAATTGATCTTTCAATCCAACCAGTCTGGCCATGGCATAAGGACTGGAACAATCCATACGGATTTTGCCGTCGTGATCAACCGTCATGAATGAGAAGGTCGGATCGATCTTTCTATTCACGACTTCCACTTCTAGTCCGTAAATCGAATTGATCGGATCCCAATATGGAAGCGAAGCGCCGCCCAGAGGATCCACTCCAAGTTTCAGGCGCGCACTGCGGATCGCATCCATATCGACGACGTTTCTGAGGTCGCGAACGAACGGCATGACGAAATCTTCCTGATGCGTGCCGCTTGCCCGGATAGCCCGTTCGAAAGGAACGCGCTTTACATCTTTGTTGTCCGATCGCAATAAATCGTTGGCGCGATTTTGCACCCAGCCGGTTACGTCCGTATCGGCAGGGCCGCCATTGGGCGGGTTGTACTTGAACCCCCCATCCTCGGGCGGATTGTGCGACGGTGTAATCACGATGCCATCGGCGAAGTGTTCCTTCCGTCCGCGGTTGTAGACGAGAATGGCGTGGGAGATGACCGGCGTCGGAGTTACGCCGTCATTTTCCTGAATGATGGTTTCAACCCCATTCGCCGTCAGCACTTCGAGGGCAGTGCGCTGTGCGGGCTCTGAAACCGCGTGGGTATCTTTCCCCATATATAAAGGACCGTCAATTCCCTGACCTTTGCGGTATTCGCACATGGCCTGCGTAATTGCCAGAATGTGCGCCTCGTTAAACGTGCCGTGAAGCGCTGAGCCGCGATGTCCGCTGGTGCCGAAAGCGACCAGTTGGTTAGGGTCGGTTACATCCGGTTTGCGGTCGTAATAATCTCGTTGCAAGCGCGCTGGGTCGATCAGCAGTTCTTTGGGCGCGGGTTTCCCTGCGAGAGGGGAAATCGCCGGATTTTCTGCGACGGATTGTTTTTCTAAAGTACGGGGCATGGTTCCGCCTTCCAGATTTCGGTTGCGTATTCGTGAATGGTGCGGTCGCTCGAGAACTTTCCTGAGCTGGCGACGTTCAGGATAGCTTTTCGTGCCCATTCGGCGCGATTGGCATAAAGATCCCCGAGCCGGTCCTGCGCCTGAACATAAGAGGTAAGGTCAGCCAGGTGCATATAATGATCGCCGTTGGTGAGCAAAGTATCGCGAATTGGAGCGAAGATCCCGGGCTCGTTACGGCTGAAATAACCAGAAAAGATGAGGTCCAGCGCCGCTCGCGTCTCGGGTTCGTGTTCATAGTGCCAATGCGGGTTATACCAGGCCTGGCCGTTCTGAACTTGTTCCACTGTAAGACCGAACAGGAACAGGTTCTCCTTTCCCGCTTCCTCGGCCATTTCGATGGTAGCGCCGTCAAGGGTGCCCACGGTGAGAGCTCCATTCATCATGAACTTCATGTTGCTGGTACCGCTCGCTTCGTATCCCGCCGTCGAGATCTGGTTAGACACGTCGCTGGCAGGGATCAGACGTTCCGCCAGGGAGACATTGTATTCTGGCAGGAAGACGACCTTCATCCGGCCGCGCACAATTGGGTCTCCATCGATCGTGCCTGCCAGATTGTTGATGAACTTGATGATGAGCTTGGCGAGCAGATAAGCGGGCGCAGCTTTGCCGGCAAAGAAGAACGTGCGCGGCGCCATCTCTAGGTTAGGGTTTTCCCGCAAGCGGTTGTAACAAACGATGATTCGCAGCGCGTTCAGCAGTTGCCGCTTGTATTCGTGGATGCGCTTGATCTGGCAATCGAAAATTGTGTCAGGATCGACGATTTGTCCGGAGGTCGTCTTGAGCCAATCAGCGAATCTTAGTTTAGCCTCGCGCTTTGAGGTGTGGAACGCTTGCTGAAGACCCGGATCACCGGCCAGCGCTTTTAGATTTCTGAGCTCGCTCAAATCCGTGATCCACTTCTCCCCAATCGCTTCCGTGATTGCCCCCGACAGGCTCGGATTCGCTTCCAGCAGCCAGCGCCGTGGTGTGACGCCGTTAGTCTTATTGTTAAATCGCTCGGGAAACATTTCGGCCAGATCTTTAACGGTTGTGGTGCGTAACAACTTCGAGTGAACGGCGGCAACCCCGTTCGTGCTATGCGAGCCAACGATAGCGAGATTCGCCATGCGAATCTTGCGTGACGGCGTTTCTTCCACCAGGCTGATGCGTTCAATCCGGCCCTCATCTCCAGGAAACCGAACGCGGGCCTCGTCGAGCAGCCGGCGATTGATCTCGTAGATGATCTCCAGCTGGCGTGGAAGAAGGAGTTCAAACCACGCTGCCGGCCATTTCTCGAGCGCCTCGGGCAATAATGTATGGTTCGTGTAGGCCAGGGTTTTCCTGGTCAGGTCCCACGCCTGGTCCCATCCAAGGCGCGCATCGTCGAGCAGAATGCGCATCAGTTCCGCGACGGCCATGGAAGGATGTGTGTCATTCAGCTGGATGGCTGCCTTTTCGGGCAACTTTTCCCAATCACTGTTGTGCCGGAGAAAACGACGTATCAAATCAGCCAGGGAACACGCGACCAGAAAGTATTCCTGCATCAAACGCAACTCTTGTCCCGCCATCGTAGAATCATCTGGATAGAGCACCCGGGTCAGCGATTCCGCTTCGAGGGTTCCAGCCAGCGCGCCGACGAAGTCTCCCGTGCCGAATTCTTGGAAGTTGAAATAGTCCGGGGCAGAGGCGGCCCAGAGGCGGAGAGTGTTGATTGTTTTTCCTCCGTACCCAACCACAGGACGATCGAACGGAATCCCCCACAGGCTGGAGGGCCGATTCGGAATCAGCTCAACCCTTCCGTCCCGCAGCTTGAAACTGCAGTTCAGCTTAATCTCCACTTTCTCGTGCTGGCGGCAGATTTCCCATGGGTCACCATCGCGCAACCAATTGTCGGCGCTCTCCTGCTGCCATCCGTTCTCAAATGATTGCCGAAACATTCCGTACTCGTAGCGCAAACCGTAGCCCGTCGCCGGAAGCTGCATGGTGGCCATCGAATCCAGAAAGCACGCCGCGAGCCGTCCCAGGCCGCCATTACCCAGGCCTGCATCCGGTTCCTGCTCCATCAATTCAAGCCAGTCGAGTCCTTTTTCTTTGACGGCATGCTGGACTACAGGGTCAAGCAATAGGTTCGTGACATTGTTAGCCAGCGAGCGCCCAAGCAGAAATTCCATCGACAGATAATAAATCCGTTTCGCATTGTGTCCCTCGTAGGTAGTCTTGGTTTGCACCCAGCGCTGCGCCAAAACATCGCGCACAGAGTGCGCGAATGCTTCGAAGCGTTCGCGTGGGCTGGCTACTTTTGGGTCGATCGCGCGATCGAAAATCAGGTGCCTGTCGTAAATGGCGCCTTCGGTCCCGGCAAATCGAATCAGGTTGCCGCCGTATTGGTGGAGAAGTTCAGGAAGATGTTCTGGCTTTGCCGTCATGGGGACGATTTTTGCGGGCTTTGGTTGCACTACGGTTTTTGTACTCATTCGAGGACCTCGCAATCTTGTTTATTTGATATTGGATTATTTACGGTATCGAAAGGTTACGCGTTGTTGCTCACGCTCCCACATGGCGATCGTCATCCCACAACCTGACAGCGGGCCGGGAGAGGTTGTGCTCATAGCTGACCGCACTCAGGCTCGCCGGACTCAAGACAAAATATCTTCCACCATTTGGTCCAACTCCCAGCCAGCACGCCGTCAGCACGCGAATAAAGTGCCCGCTGGAAAAGAGCAACACGTCACCTGTAACACCGCGTATCCGTTGGACCATGCGGTACGCCCGCTCGCCGATCTGTTGGGGCGATTCGCCTCCCGGACAACCGTCGCGAAACAGATCCCAGTCTGGGCGTTGTTGCAGAACTTGCCTCGAGGTCAGCCCTTCATATTTCCCGTAGTCCCATTCCACCAGGTCGCGATCGGTTTCGGCGACCGCTCCAAATCCGGCGAGTTCGCAGGTTCGAGCAGCACGCTGCAGAGGACTGGTAAGGACTTTGGCAAAGGTCAACCCCTTCAGCCGCTCTCCGAGCCGCACGGCATTGCGCTCGCCATCCGGGGTCAAAGGCAGATCGGTGAGGCCGGTGTGCTGGCCGGAATGTGTCCAGGCTGTATTGCCATGCCTCGCTAAATAGACCACGGGAAGCTTGTCATTCATGCTGCTTCTCTCGTTTGGGCTTTTTAGCTGCCAATCAAGTTTAGCTTGACGGGTAAATTCAGGTCTAAACGCCGAATCAAGAATACTCATATTTCTCCCACAGTCCTTCCGCCCGACGGCGCGACAAGTAGTTCGTTCATTGTTCAATCACAATACTTCGGCAATCACTTTGACCGGCTCATAGTTGTGGCTGGCTTCTGACTGATGATCGGCACTTCTTTCGATTGGCCCAAAATGTCGTTGTAAGTGATGGTGTTCTTTCCGACGTGCACCAGGAGTTGCCGGCCGGAGGCATAACTGACCGTGCTTGTGCCCAATGTATCGGTGTACAGAACCAGGTAAATGGTACCGGCAACTTTAATGGAGACATCGTAACTGGCGGCCACGGGCGCCGAGCTATTGCCACCAGATTGATGCGGCTTAACGTCGAGGATTGTGGCCAGTTCATACTTCGTCGGCGGCTCGCAAAAAGCCGGCAACGCGACTGCACAAATGATGATCAAGAGCAACGATTTCAGCATGAGGTTTTCCTCTCGAAGGTTTTGCGCCGGAGTCATACACTGCATCGCATCCGCCGTGCCAAAGTCGAAAGGTTTGGAGATCCCTTGAGCAGATGGTTTTACATGCAGTTAAGGTTCACTAACCCACGGCGACCACGGAATTATTCTGGGGATGACCGGGAAAGCTCTGTCATATGCCAAATCCTTGTCAGCAGTAGCGACAGGGAAGTTGCAATTCGCCCGAAATAGCTGTCTTTTCTAGCAGCTCGCGGTCTCGAAATTGGCCTTCAGTTTGCAACTAACGGCGGCTGTGGTCTTGATCCTCTGGACAGAAACAATATGAATGCAGTTTTGGCCTTAACGGACCTTGATCGCCGCTTCGGAATTCCCGACGTCGCGCGACTTTGCGAAGGCAGTGGCGGCCTTACGCGAGTCGTAATTACCAGTCCACTTGCGCACGGCGAGATGTACGTGCACGGGGCGCACGTGACTTCCTGGCGCCCTGCTGGCAGCGAAGAAGTGCTCTTTCTCAGCTCGAAATCGCGATGGGAGGAGGGCCAGGCAATTCGCGGCGGAATTCCGATCTGCTTTCCCTGGTTTCGGGGCAAGGCAGACGATCCCCACGCTCCTGCACATGGATTCGTGCGCACGAGATCGTGGCAACTCTATTCAATCGTCGAGAATAGCGACGGAATTGCTGTAACCATGTTTATTGAGAGCGATGAGCAAACTCGGCGCTGGTGGCCGGCGGAATTTCGTCTTGCGCACCGGGTCACCTTTGGTTCCGAACTCAAGCTGGAGCTCATTTGTATTAATACAGGCAGAACACCACTTTATTTCGAGGAAGCGCTGCACACCTACAATCGAGTCGCGGATGTTGGGACGGTGCGCTTACAGGGACTGGATGGGACGCGGTTTCTCGACAATACCGACTCTAACAAGGAGAAGACGCAGTTCGGTGATGTGACCATCGCCTCGCAAACCGACAACGCATTCATAAATACCAAAAAGGCTGTCGATTTGCTCGATCCGAAATTGAGTCGTGGAATTCGACTGCAGAAGGCGAATTCGACCACCACAGTAGTCTGGAATCCGTGGCAAGAAGGGGCTAAGGGGCTGCGAGACCTGGGTCAGGGCGAATGGCAGCAGTTTCTCTGCCTCGAAGCGAGCAACATCATGAGCGCCGCGGTTACGCTGGCGCCAGGGCAGAAACACACAATCTCTGCGGTGCTGAGCGTGGCGAGGCTTTAACGTGAAAGCAGGATGCAGTCTTTGTTCGAATTGTAGAAAGGGACGAAACAATGAAAAAACGAATGATGCTGTTTGCACTCTGTTTAGCGGTCGCTTCTCCGCTCGTTGCTCAAAAGAAAGAAGAAGAGCGAATTGCCAACTCGGCCACGGTGCTGCAGGAATTGCTCGCCGGGGATAAGGGCCTGCCCGCGCATGTCCTTGACCAAGCCGACTGTGTTGTCATCTTTCCCAGCGTCAAGAAAATAGCCATCGGCATCGGCGGCAGCTACGGACGCGGCGTGCTGGTTTGCCGCACAGGTCCGAAAATGGACGGTGCCTGGGGAAATCCGGCGATGTACAAACTTGACCAGGCCAGCATTGGTGTACAACTCGGGTCGACAGCGACCGATTTTGTGCTCACGGTGATGAATCAAAAGGGCGCAGAACAGATCCTGAACGGAAAGACGAAGCTTGGATCGAACGCGGCCGCCGCTGCCGGTCCCACCGGCGCTCAGGCAACGTCGTATAACGCGAGTGCCATGAATGTCGACGTTTTGACTTATTCACGTTCGAAGGGATTCTTTGCGGGCGTGTCCCTAGAAGGTGCGTCGATGGACAGCGACGACGATGCCAACAAATCTCTGTATGGTAAAACGATCGGGGCAAAGGATATCGTCGAGGGCAGCCAAGCTGCTCCCCAGGCAGCCAAATCGTTGGACGACGTGCTCACCAAGGCGTCCCCAACTCGCAATTAGCTTCCGCAGTTGCTAGTACGAGGCCGGGTCTCAGAGTCATCGCGCTGAAGGCGGGGAACCATACCAATGACTGTTTCTCGCCTAGACTTATTAAAGCAAGCGTTGTTTCAACGGCCACGCTCACCACTCACTCTCTCTATGCGAGTGACCCCGGCGGCTAAGCAGAGACTACCGTCTGATCGACAAGCGGCCCTGCGAGGAGAACCACTTCGGGTCGTCGCACTTTAACGCCCGAACGAGTTCCTCGCAAACGTCCACCGACGCGAGCTGCGCCCACATTGCTCATTGTTAAGAATAATCGAGGATTGGGTTTGCGCCCTGCCATGTTGCCGAGCCGCACATCGCGCAATGTAAAAGAGATCCCGGCTCTGTCACGTGCCAACTGCTTGTCACCGCCTCCGCTAGCAAACACGTCTGCCGAACTCCCTGGTGTCAGACGTGAGTACCTAAACGGCACTCATGGAAAGAGATGGGCAAGTTAAAGTTATCGGTCTTTGTATGGAAGCTTGCATGCGATGAGCGAACCAGGGTGATTGCGTTGAAGAGAGTACAAGTCACGGAAGGCGAGCGTCTTGACATTACCGTGGATCCCGGCGAAGAACGCGCAATCGTGCGCTTGCATGGTCCCCTGGGCATCGATTCTTCGCCAGATCTCCGGGATCGGCTTCTGGCCATCTTGCAAGGGCAACCACCGAAAACCATCATCGTGGATCTGACGGAGGTCGCCTCTATCGACGCCTCCGGCATCGCGACCCTGCTTGAAGCACTGAAGGTCGCGCGCAATCGTCAAGTGACGTTTTGTTTGAAGGGATTGCAAGGGCGCGTGGTTCGTTTCTTCGAAGTTACGGGCCTGCTATCGGTGTTTGAAACGGCTGGTTGTAAAGACGCTTTGGCAGAGTTGAGGTGAATTGATGGCAAATGTTCTGGAAGATGTCGGTAGAAGCACCATCAATCACCTCGACTACGTCGGGAGCGTGAATATTCAGTGGTGGTCTACGTTGCGCGCCATGGGCAATGCGTTGCCCTTCGTGGGAAACCGTTATCGCTGGCAAGCGTCGGTGCAGCAGATGTTACAGATCGGAGTAGACGCACTGCCTATGGTGTCCCTGATGGCGATTTGCACTGGATTTATTCTTGCCATGCAAGGCGCCTCAGAACTTCGCCGCTTCGGGGCCGTTCACTACGTCATCGAGTTGGTCGCAGTCGGGTTCACCCGTGAACTCGGCCCGCTGCTCACGGCTATCGCGGTCAGTGGCCGCTCGGGCTCGGCGTTTGCCGCTGAAATCGGCACCATGAAGGTGGCAGAGGAGCTCGATTCTCTAAGGGTCATGGCGCTGGAACCGATAGAGTTCGTCGTAGCGCCCAAGTACCTTGCCGCTCTGATCACCGTTCCTTGTCTCAGTATCCTGTCAAACGTTTGTGGCATCCTAGCTGGCGGACTATTCATGTTCTTCAGCACGCACCTGTCTCCCTCGCTGTATGTGCGGGACGTGCTCGAATCCATTCAATTGCGAGACGTAATAACCGGACTCATCAAGAGCCTGGCCTTCGCCACAATCATTGCCCAGGTGAGCTGTCTGGAAGGATTTCGCGTCCGGGGTGGGCCGGATTCAGTAGGCCGTTCCACGACCAGCGCCGTGGTGAAGTCGACTTTTCTAGTGATCGTTGCCGACTCTATCTTTACCGCGATTTTCTACTTCACGGTGCAACACTGATGCCAATCATTTCGGTTCGCGACTTGACGGTTGAATACGATGGGCATCGTGTGCTCGACAACCTCAGTCTCGACATCGAGCATGGAGAGACGATGGTCTTGTTGGGCGGCAGCGGTTCGGGCAAGAGTACGCTTTTGCGACAGATCCTTGGTCTGGAGCGCCCAAAGTCCGGCAGTGTATTTGTAAAAGGGATCGATATTACCAAGTGCTCCGAGGCCGAACTGAAAAAAGTCCGCCGGTCCATTGGAGTGGCTTTTCAAAGCGCCGCCTTGTTCAATTCGCTTTCGGTCGAGGACAACGTTGCTCTGACTCTCCGGGAGCACACCCGGCTCGCGCCATCGATTATCGAACTGATGGTCTGGATGAAGTTGGCGGTGGTTGGACTGGCGGAGTCCGGGAAGCTACATCCGCAGGAGCTGTCAGGCGGGATGAAGAAGCGCGCCGCGGTCGCGCGTGCGCTGGCGCTTAGCCCCGAGATTCTCGTGCTGGATGAGCCTTCTGCGGGACTGGATCCTATCGTGGCTGCGGAGCTCGATGAACTCATCGTGCTCCTTAAAGACGTCTTTCAGGCGACGGTGATTGTCGTCACTCATGAACTGCCCAGTGCCTTCCGCATCGCTGACCGGATTGCGATGCTCTACAAGGGTAAGTTCCGCTCGATTGGATCCAAAGACGAAATCAGAGCGAGTCAAGATCCGCGCGTCCGGCAGTTCCTGGATCGCGTTCCCGACAATATCGCACAAGCGCCCGCAGTGACCGCTTACCTCGACAAATACCTGCAGGCTCAGGAGGCATGAGTGTGACAGCCGAGGCAAAAGTCGGCGCTTTCGTACTGGGATGTTTTGCGATCCTGGCATGCACCATCATCTACCTTCTCAATGCGCAGATGAGCGGGGGCAACGTTCCCTACAAGACTTATCTTCGTTATGCCGGCGGACTTGAGCCGGGTGCTCCGGTTCTATTTGGTGGAATCAACGTCGGTAAGGTAAAAGCGGTTCGTCCCGCGACGACTGATCCTACGAAAATCGAGATCCTGCTCGACGTGAAAGAGGGCACACCTGTCAATGAGAAATCCGTTGCCAAGCTCGGTTTGGTCAGCGTCATGAGCAGCGCTGCGTTATCGATCACCACCGGCAGCAATGACGCCAAGCGCCTTCCACCTGGGTCGTCGATTTCGTCGCAGGAAGCCGCAAGCCTGGATGAGATCGCAGGGAAGATGGCCGTTGTTGCCGACAACGCAAATGGTCTCATTACGCAAGTGCGTGGAGAGCTTGATGGCATCACGGGCGACGCGCGCAGTCTTCTCGCCAATCTGAACACCGTGACGGGGCCGGCGAATCAGCAAAAAGTTCAAGCTGTATTGGACAACGTCAATGGGATGTTGGCGACCGAACGACCAAAGATTGATCGTCTCACCGATCAACTGAACACGCTAACCCAGCATGCAGACGCAACCATCCAGAATGTAAACGGTACGATTACGGATGCTCGAGAACCGCTTCGCAAAGATCTGACTGAGCTGCAGACCACTTTGCAGCAAGCTAAAGCCTTGTTGACCGACATGCAGGTAATGGTTCGCGCGAATGACTACAAGATTGACGACACGGTGGAAAACCTGCGCGTGGCCACGGACAACCTGGATCAGCTCACCGATTCGCTGAAGCAGCGTCCGTGGAGCTTGGTTCGAATCAGGCAACCGAAAGAGCGTGAAGTCCCGCAGCAAAAATGAGGATGTATATGAACAAGAATCCGATATTCATTTGTCTTGTGCTGGCAGTCCTGATGATCCTGGTCGGCTGCGGGGGCGCGGTGAAATACCCGAGCTACTACACACTTCACGTGCCCCCGCCGCCGGATCCGCCTGCGCAGGCAGGTGTCCGCGCGTGCTTGGCCGTACGCGAATTCCGATCGCCCACTTACCTGCGACAAGGGGCAATCGTCTACAAGACCTCTCCGGAACAAATCGGTTTTTACAATTATCACCGTTGGGCGGTCGATCCACGCGAATTCGTGACAAGTGCGGTTGCCGAAAACCTACGCGCGAGTGGAAATTTCGCCCAAGTAAAGTTGTACGATGGACACAGAGACATCGATTACGTTCTCAGCGGAAGGCTCGACAAGCTTGAGGAAGTTGACTACGGCGGTGCGGTCAAGGTTGAGGTTGCAATCTCTGGCCAGATGACGAACCTTGCAACCGGTGCGACAGTCTGGACGAACGAGGTCTCCGAACTCGGAACGGTCGGAAAGCACGATGTACCTGCCGTTGTAGCCGAGATGAATGCCACAATGCGCCGGGCGATTGAGAAACTGCTCACGCCTGCACCTGCGGCCATTGGCACACGGAACAATTAGATTACTGACATTACACAATAGGAGAATCCCATGACGTTGCTCGAATCACTCAAACAGTACACGACAGTCGTCGCTGACACTGGCGATATTGAAGCGATCCACCGCCACCGTCCGCAGGACGCAACCACCAATCCCTCTCTCCTTTATCATGCTGCTCAGATGCCGGCGTACCGGCACTTGGTGGAGGAAGCCGCCGAGCGAGCCTCTGTCCTGGGCGGTAGCCACGAGCAGATGGCGGAAGAGTTCATCGACCAGATGTTCGTTCTTTTCGGAAGCGAAATTCTCAAAGTAGTTCCCGGCCGCGTGTCCACTGAGGTCGCGGCAAGCCTCAGTTTCGATACTCCTGGAACCCTTGCCAAGGCGCGCAAGCTCATCTCGCTTTATCAGAAGAAAGGTGTGCCGCGCGAGCGGATCTTGATCAAGATCGCCAGCACTTGGGAAGGAATTCAGGCGGCCCACGAGTTGGAGCAGGAAGGAATTCACTGCAACCTCACGCTCCTTTTCAGCTTCGCTCAGGCAGTCGCTTGTGCTGAAGCTGGAGTAACTCTGATCTCGCCCTTCGTCGGCCGCATCTACGACTGGTACAAGAAAGAAGGAGGCGGCAAGGAGATCCCACCTGATCAAGACCCCGGGGTTGCCTCGGTCACACGCATTTACAACTACTACAAGAAGTACAGTTACAAGACCCAGGTAATGGGAGCGAGTTTCCGTAATGTGAATCAGATCGTCCGCCTCGCGGGGTCCGATCTGCTGACCATCAGCCCCGACCTGTTGGATCAGTTGGAGCAGACTGGGGGCACAGTGGAGCGCAAGCTAGACCCAGCCACAGCCAAGGCGAGCAAGGACGAGCGCCTCCATCTCAGCGAGAAGGCTTTCCGCTGGATGCACAACGAAGATGCTATGGCAACAGAGAAGCTAGCCGAAGGCATCCGCAAATTCAACAGCGACGCACAAAAACTCGAAGAGTACGCGCTCTCCCAGGTTGCTGAACAAGTCGGGTGAATCGTAACCCAGCGAAGAGGTGCGGCTCGCGTCCTGCTGAGCCGCATCGCATCGTCTGAATGGAGCTTCAAAAACAAAACTCTGGTTGGCGTTTGTACTCAGTGGCGACAGGTCATCCAACGGGCTTTGATGTACCGCGGCCATGGGACAGCGGTCAAGTTGGCGGACAACCACTGGTCCGCCAATGTAGCCGTTTGATTCCGACCGGATTATCGGCAATGCGGAGACTAGCTGTCACCGGCGAGCGGCCTTAAGCAACTGCTGGTTCGCTCTTCTTCTTCTCAACCGTGGGTTCGACGGCACCCTGTCCGCCAACGGCATGATTGAAGTTGAAATCGGTAGGGGCTAAACCGGTAATGAGCCGCGCCCCACGACTGAAGGTCAAATCCTGGATTGCCCACTGAATGAAAACCAGTAGCCGACTTTGAAACTCAACGATGTACATCAGGTGTACAAAAGCCCACACCAGCCATGCTGGCAACCCCCAAAGATGCACGCCGAAAACGTTGGCCACCGCGGCCGCCCGTCCAATGACCGCAAGGTTTCCTTTATCGAAGTAGCTGAACGGCGCTGGCTTTGGTTTACCTTTTACTTTCCTCACGATCACCTTCGCCGCGTAGGCCCCTCCCTGCATTGCTACCTGCGCCACCCCTTGCAGCGGCTTGCCGTGGGAATCGATCGAGAGGGCCATATCTCCGACTACAAAGATGTCGGGAAAACTGGCGATGGTCAGATCCGGGCCGACTTTGATCCTTCCTCCACGATCTGTTTCAGCACCGGTGCGCTGCGCCAGCGTTCTCGTCAGTGGAGATACGGTTACACCTCCAGCCCAGATGACCGTTTTTGTAGATAGCGTTTGCGTGGAACCGTTGGCCTGATAGCTTATGCCGTCCCGGGTCACCTCATGCACCATGGCGCCCATCTTGGTTTCTACTCCGAGTTTCGCCAGTGACAGCACGGCTTTTTCCGCCAGGTCTTCGGGAAACGCCATCAGTACCCGTGGCGCTCCGTCCAACAAAATAATCTGCGCATCCCCGGGGTTTATAGAGCGAAAGTCGTGTCGGAGCGTCTGGCGCGCAATCTCGGCTATGGCCCCAGCGAGTTCGACGCCCGTGGGACCTGCTCCCACGATCGTGAACGTAAGCCATGCGCGCCGCAGAGCGGGGTCCGGTATCCGTTCTGCGACCTCAAATGCGTACAGAATCTTATGTCGAAGGGTGGTCGCTTCTTCCACACTCTTCAGCCCGGGAGCCCATTTCTGCCATTCGTCGTGTCCGTAATAAGAGGTCTGCGAACCGGCAGCGACGATCAGAGAGTCGTACTCGAAACTCGCGCCGTCGGCGAGTTGTACGCGCTTGGCTACTGGGTCAATATCTTCTACGTCGCCTAGCAACACACGCGTATTTTTCTGGTGGCTCAAGATGCCGCGTATCGGTGCTGCGACTTCACCGGGCGACAGCGAACCGGTGGCAACTTGATACAAGAGCGGTTGAAACAAGTGGTAGTTGCGACGGTCGATCAGGGTTACATCAACTGGCGCGGATTTCAGAGCCTCCGCCGCCGATAGACCTCCGAATCCGCCGCCTATGATTATGACCTTCGAGCGTTCACTCATAATGCTTTTGCACTCCATTCCGTCTGGACTTCCGATCGACTATTCCTCGTTCGAAGCAGAACCACAACCGATCTCGGCGCCACTGGATAAGTCGACGCTTGCAGAGGTTCGCCCCGCTCTGAAAAATCGTCAGGACTCACCAAGGCAGTATCGACAATTCGCATCCACTCTTCTGCTGTTCCTTCTTGAACCTGGAACTCGAGTTTTTCCCAGTACGCGTTGATCATCACGTAAAGGTCATCATCTTCTTGAGAAGCTCCATGCAGGCAGAACGCCACACTATGCGAGTCGTTTGAGAGATCAGCTTTCTCGCCGGTTCCGTACCAGGTGATGTCCTCCCGCCAGAAACGGCTGCGGCTTAGCGATGGATGACGTTTACGAAACGCAATCATGTTCTTGAAGAAACGGAAAACGTCCTGATTCGCTTGTAGCTGGCTCCAGTCCAGCCATCCGGTTTCGTTGTCCTGGTTATAAGGATTGTTATTGCCGAATTGCGTGTTCAAGAATTCATCGCCGGCCCGAAACATTGGGGTCCCGTTCGATAGCATGAGCAGGGAGAACAAATTCTTTACCTGCTTGCGCCGCAGGGCCAGCACTTCATCAGGCGCGCCTTGGTCGCCCTCGTAGCCGCAGTTCCAGCTATAGTTGGCGTCGGTGCCATCCTGATTGTTGTTGCCATTCACCCAGTTGTGTTTTTCGTTGTAGGAGACGAGATCGTACAGCGTGAAACCGTCATGAGAAGTGACAAAGTTCACGCTCTGGTAGGCGTGATAGGCATCGAGGCGATCATCGGGAAAAAGATCATCACTGCCGTAGAGACGGCGCATGAACTCGGGAATCATTCCCGAATCGCCTTTGATGAAACGCCGAACTTCATCGCGAAACCGTCCATTCCACTGCAGCCAAGTTATGCCGGGGAATCCGCGGCCGAGTTGGTAAGCGCCGGTGTCCCATGGCTCTGCAATCAACCGCAACTTTCCTAACTCCGGATCAGCCGCAATTTCTGCGAAGATGGGGGCATGCCCCCAGTTGAGAGATCCATCCTCATTGCGGCTGAAGACTGAGGCGAGATCGAAACGGAACCCGTCGATGTGCATTTCGCGTTTCCAATAGCGCAAGCTGTCCATCACCATCTTCCGGACGTGCCCCCTACCGAAATTCAACGTGTTGCCGGTACCCGAGTAATTTGCGTAAGGGTGGGTTGGGTCCGACGACATCATGTAGTAGCTGGCGCTGTCGAAACCCTTATAGCTGTAAATGGGGCCGCGATGATCTCCTTCGCAGGTGTGGTTGTACACCACATCCAATACGACCCCGATGTCTGCCTGATGAAAGGCTTTCACCATGTTCTTAAATTCAAGGTGCTGGTCGTCCGCGCGGGTGCTCGCATACTGCACATGTGGCGCAAAGAAGTTCAAGGGCATGTAGCCCCAATAGTCACCTTCTTGAGGATCTCGCTGAAAAATCGGCATCAGCTCGACAACGGTGACCCCCAGCTCTTTCAGATATGGGATTTTTTCGACCAGTCCGGCATATGTTCCGGCACGCGCCGGATCCACACCGGAGCTAGGATTTTTCGTAAAGCCCTTTACATGAAGTTCGTAAATGATAGCGTCCGATTCGTGGTGCGGATATTGGGTTCCCTGCCAATCGAACATCGGGCGTCGTGCCGGCAGCACGCCCAGCGGGGCCTTGCCCGCATTTGATCCTTCTCTCATCGCCAGCTTGCGATCAAAATCAGGCGGGAACAATACGCATGTCGCGTATGGATCAAGCAACACCTTCTCCGGGTCGAAGCTATGAATGTAAGCAACCGCCTCACCCGAGACCGAGTATCCGTAATAACGCGCCTCACCAATTTCGCTGAGCGGGATGCGACAATGCCAAATCCGGCCTGACTTGTTCCGTAGAAAATCGAAGCGGTACGTCAACCACGGGTTGACCAAGTCCGCCGGGGCATAGAGCAGAAGGGTGACGCTTTCGGCACGTTCAGCATGCACAGCGAAGTTGAACGCTTGTTCGGCTTCAATCCACGTCGCGCCCAGTGGCAGTGGACTGCCTTCCGCCTGCTCCCAAATCGGGCGCCTTACGGGTGTCACGGTCGCCGCAGTAGGGATCGGCTGTATTTGAATCGAAGAGTTCACTTGGCCTCTTTACATTCTCGCTTCGATCAACTTACCCTCACAGCGGGAAACCCCCTGTGCTGAGGCAGAAAGATCCAATCGGGGTCTTCTGCACTTTGCGTTCCAATTAGCATTCGGTCGCCATCGATTTTTGCGTTAGTTCTGGACAATTTAGGCTCCGGAGCAGGGTGGCTCCGCGCTGTGGGCCGCGCGAGATGACAGACATTCGTCACATGCCAATGTCCGCACAGGAATTCACTAATTATCACAAATTTTAGTCCTGCCAATTCAAAGAGTTGGCTCTGCGCATGGAATGGCGGTGCAGGTGCACAACTTCGGGCGCGGAATTGTGCTGCGCTCTGTTGAGCGATCTGCAGAGTAAGCGTAAAAACGGCGCCGAGGAGCGCCTGAACACGATGGCAACTTCTCCACTACCGGCAAACGCCTCCGCGCCCTCACCGGAAACTGCGCCCAAGGCGGTTGAACAATTTCCTTCACGCCTCAAACAAACCTGGTCGAAGTATGGAACGCCCCTGATCGTGGGTCTTTTAGCCGTAGCCGTGGTGGTCACGATCACTCGGAATTGGAATGCGTGGGAGGGCGGCAGGGTCGATCAGGTCACTAATGACGCCTATGTTCGCGGCGATCTCACGCCACTCAGCACGAAAGTTCCGGGCTTGGTCCGTAGCGTAAAAGTCAACGATTACCAACAGGTTCGTAAAGGCGACTTACTGGTCCAACTGGACGATGACGATTTCAGGGCCCAGGTGGCACAGGCTGTGGCCGGCGTCGACGCTGCGAAAGCCGCTCTCGAAAACAACCGGCGTCAGCGTGAACTTCAGGATGCAAAGATTGAACGCGCGCTCGCTGGAATCGACCAGGCCAACGCTGAGATCACGGCCGCGCAGGCAGGGAAAGAGGCCGTGCAGGCGGACGTAACTCGTACGCGTGCGGAGCGCGCGCGACAGGAAGCGCTCCTCAAGAGCAATTCTACCACCCAGCAGACAGTCGAAAAAGCAGTTGCCGACGAAGAACGCTTCTCCGCGCAGTATGCCAGCCGCGATGCCGATCTGGTTCAAGCTCACACTCTGCTCCGCAGCAATTCGTCGGCGGCAGAAGCTGAGCGGCGGAGCAAGGCTGTACTCCAATCTCAGGATATGCAGCTTGTTGCTGACCTTCATGCCAAAGAAGCCGCGCTAGAAGTCGCGGAGGTAAATCTCGGGTACACACGCATCGTTGCTCCCGCCGACGGCACCGTCGGCGAGCGGCAAGTCCGTCCTGGACAACTTGTTTCTCCCGGAACGCAGGTCATCCCATTCGTCGAGAACATACGGTGGGTAGCAGCAAATTTTCGTGAGACGCAGTTGACCAATATTAGAATCGGCGACCCGGTGGAGATTCGGATCGATACTTATCCGGGCAAGGTGTTTAAGGGACAAGTACTAGAGATTGCACCCGCTAGCGGCTCACAATTCGCGTTGCTTCCGCCTGACAACGCCACCGGCAATTTCACCAAAGTCGTGCAGCGTGTACCAGTCAAGATCGCGCTCGATGACTCGTCGCTAACGTCGCAGTTGCAGCCCGGACTTTCCGCGGTGGTAACTGTCCGCACACGGCGCTGATGGAATCAATGATGGCCTCCTCTACCATTGCGGTACCGGGCAATGCCCCGATCCGAGTCGCGCAATCCGCTGCGGCGGCGATGCCGGCTGAGCTCTCGAAGAGTCCGCTGCTCGGGATTTTGGGCGTGATCATCGGCGCCGGAGTAGTCACACTCACCGGACGCATGATTTCGCTCGGTCTCGCCGATCTTAAAGGAGGCCTGGGGTTCGGTTTCGATGACGGCTCGTGGATCAGCAGCGCCTACAACATTTCCCTAATGTTCATCGGACCGCTTACCGTATATGTTGGGGCCTTATTGGGACCGCGGCGAATTCTGTTCTTTGCCGCGACTTCGTTTACGTTGATCTGTCTTCTAGCTCCGTTCATCCATAGTTACAGCCTGATGATCGTGGCCATGGTTTTGGCTGGGCTTGCCTCGGGGACGTTCTATCCCCTGACGCTGACCTTTGCGCTGCGCAACATTCCGCTTCGATTTCTTCCGTACACCATCGCGCTGTATGCGACCTCGGTGGACGGAGCCGTCAACATTGCGCCATCGCTATACGGTTGGTACCGGGAGCACCTTTCATGGCACTGGATGTTTTGGAACTCCGCGGTAATTACTGCATTCATGATGCTGTGCGTCTACTTCGGAATTCCCAAACCAGCGGCGGCGGCAAAGAAATCAGGCTCGCCTCCGAGCTTTGCCGGTTTTCTGTACTGGAGTGCGGGACTGGCGATGCTTTACGCGGCCGTCGATCAGGGCGAGCGGATTGACTGGTGGCGTTCCGGCCTTTTCAATGCATTGTTCTTCGGAGGCGCGTTCCTGGTTGTCTGCGCCATCGTGAGCCGCCTACGGATGCCTAATCCTCTGGTCGCGGTGCCCTACATTCGGCAGTGGAACACGATCCTGCTGGGTATCTCACTGTTTTTCTTTCGATTCTGTCTGGTGTCGACCATCATCTTGATTCCGCAGTCGTTGGCAATTCGGGGATTCGTTGCCGATGAGATCGGCCCTGCAATTATTTGGAGCGCCCTCCCGCTGATCTTCATCGCGTTCATTGCCGGGCTCCTGCTGGCGAATAAAGTGGATGCCCGTTTCCTATTGGCCTCAGGCTTTGTGTGCATCGCGTTTGCCTGTTATCTGAATGCCGATCTTACCAGCGTCTGGTCGGCCTCGAACTATTACCGTACCGAACTACTTATGGGAGTTGGGCAGGCATTCGCGTTTATTGGCCTGGTCGGAGCCATCATTTTGCAGGGGATTTTTTCGGGAGGGTTATCGAAGCCGCAGTGGATTTTGACCTTCTCCGCATTTTTTCACATTGTACGGCTATTTGGAGGAGAACTGGGTGCCGTCTACATGGGGCACTTCATCGCGCAACGGGAGAAGTTGCACTCGAATCTCCTCGGCCTGCACGTACAGAGCGGAAACTGGATTACGGATACCAACATCCACCAGCTAGCCGCGGGACTGTTCTCGAAATCATCCGGAGTTGCGGCAGCCACGGGGCGGGCAGTTGGCGTCATCAGCGGCCGACTTCGTCTTCAGGCTTACACCCTGAGCATTAACGATGGGTTTTACCTTGTGGCTTGGGCGTGCGTGGTCATGCTGATGTTAGTGGTCCTGCTGCGCAAGTCTCCGCTGAACTATGGCGATCTTACCGCAATTCAGGAACAACTGCACGGCCCTCAGGGAGCGAAACCATGACCGCTCACAAAAATTCGCCAAAGGGCGCGTCCTGCCAGTGGGCGACGGCCTTCGTCTCTCTTTTCAGCCTGCTAACATTTGCCTTCGCGCAGCAGCCGGGATCGAACGTCCCACGTCGTCTCAATCTCCAAGAAGCCGTCGAGCTGGCGCTGAAGCACAATCACTCTGTGCGAATCGCGGCGTTTCATGTCGAAGAAGAGCAGCATGCCAAAGAAGTGGCCAGAAGCGCGTACTTGCCAAAGATTAGAAATGACAGTGCGTTTGCCCACGCCACCGATACACAGTTCATCGGTTTTCCCACAGGCAGCCTGGGCACCGTAGCAAATACCCCTATTCCGTCGCGACCGTTGATTATCAGCCAGGGCGAAAAGAACTTCATCGTGAGTGGCACGGGGCTGACCCAACCGCTCACCGAGCTGTTCAAAATCAAAGCAGGAAATGACGTAGCGCGCGCGGAGCTGAACGCGAGCCGTGAAAAGGCCCGCGGAGTTGAGAACGATGTGGCTCTGAACGTCCGTGAGCTCTACTACAACATTCTAGTGGTGCAGTCCAAGCACCAGGCTATCGAAGCAAACATTCGCGCCGCCGAAGACCTGCAAAGTGAGCGCGTCCAGCAGGTCAAGTACGGCAGCACACTCGAAGTAGATCTGATCGAGAGCAAAGCCCAGTTACTGCAGGCGAAGCAGGAGTTGCTGACGACGGAGCTGCAGCTCTCGGACTTGCGATTGAAGTTCAACGATTTCGTAGGATTGCCGCTCAAAACTGATATCGCTCTCGATCCTGATGTTCCCGCGCCCACCGAAAGCTGCGAGCGCGAGCAATGCATAAAACTAGCTTTGGACTCGCATCCGGAAATCACCGAAGCGCGGGCTGAGCTGGAGAAAGCGTCAGCCGGCGTGCGCGCGGCCAAACGCGAATACATACCCGACATCGAGGCGTTTGCCCGGTATAGCTACCAGGAGAACGTGCCGTTCCTCGCGCGTAACTTCGGGACCTTCGGCATCCATTTTGGTTATGACCTGTTCGACGGCGGCAAGAAGCGGGCCACACTACGGGAACGTGACGCACAGTTGGCACAAGCCAAAGAAAATTTGGCTCGAATCAGCGACGAAGTTGAAGTAGGAGTGCAAACTGCCTATAACAAGCTGGATCGTACGCGCCAGATGGTCGCGGTTTCACGGGAGCTGCTTGCCACCCGCTCGGAGGCCCGGCGAGTTTCCGCACAGCAGCTACAACAGGGCACTTATCTGCGCTCGCAGGCCGACGCCGCTGCCGCGCAAGAATTCGAGGCCCAGACGCTCCTGCTCCAATCTCAACTCCAATACTCTCAAGCGCAAGACGAGCTGACCAACGCGATCGGAGAAACGGCAAATTGATTGCACTCGCCAATCAGTACCACGCGAGGGTGTCGCGCGGCTTAAGGAGACCGAACAGTCAGCACATGCGCGTCGCTTTCAATTCGAAAGGAGTTGCAGTAGTCGCAGTTGCGGTCCTTCTGCACACACGCGCGTCCGCCCAACAAGACGGTGATCTGCAGCAGCAGCTCCAGCAGCTGAAACAACAATACGAACAGACCACGATAGATTTGCAGCAGCAAATCGCAGGTCTCGAGCAGCGGATTCAAAAACAGAACGAAGCTGCAGCACAACAAAAGGAGTCGGCGAGGCCTTCAGACGCAGCGACAGTCTCGGCGGCCCAGCTCGCTGCCGAAAATGCTGTCAGAAAGGTCCTGTTCGGAAACTCAGATAACGTTGGCGCGCAGTACCAGGGGCAGATCCCGTCGGTTCCAACCTATGACCAGTTGCAGGAAGCGGAAACGAAGATTGCAGGCTTACAACGGCAATTGGGCGCGTTCGAATTTCACGGATATTTCCGCTCGGGATACGGATTGAATAGCGACGGTGGACAGCAGGTCGCATTTCAGGCGCCTGGCACAGAAGCGAAATACCGATTGGGAAACGAAGCGGAAACCTATGGGGAGTTTATCTTCGTTAACAATTGGCTGAACCCGGAAGAGCACCCGGACCAAGCTTGGATCAAGACGGAAGTCATGATCGAAGCTAACACCACCGACTCCACAAATTCTGCGGCCTTTCCCCAGACTGTAGTCAATGGCCAGGTTACGTCTGGTGGAAACGACCAGTTTCGATTACGCGAGGCGTTTGTTCGCGGAGGGCACTTTTTCGGCGACATCCAATCGGGTGCGATCTTCTGGGCGGGTGAACGGTATTACCGGCGCCAGCATATTGAAGTCGACGATTTCTACCCGCTCGATCTCAGTGGATACGGTGCAGGCTTCGAGGATGTCAGGCTGGGCAACACGAAGTTGGCGGTAGCATTTCTGGCCGGTGCACGACCTGATATCACAACCCAGAATGGCAATTACGCAAAGAGCAACATTGATGTCCGTTGGTATGACGTTAAAGGCCCATTGGGCATCTACGGTGCCTGGTTTGATTTCGCAACCAGCAAAGGCGGTACGACCCCAACCGGCACGGTAATTCCAACCAGCAGCGGAGAAGCCTTTGGATTCAAGTTTCAACATCTCGAGTGGCATGGTGGTTACAACGCCTTCAGTATTCAGTACGGCACTGGCGTTGCCAGCAATTTCAGTTCGCCGGGAAGTGGTACGGTCGTAGAGAACCCCACACCGTTTATTAACAGCCAGGCTCAATTCTTGATCACTGAACAAGTCTTGCTACAGCCGAACGATAAGTTCGCGATCATGCCCATCTTCGTTTACCAGAGAACGAAAGATGGCAACCCTTTGCATCCCTGGCAGCAGTGGGTCTCATTCGGAGCGCGCCCGGAAATTTTCTTCACGAAGTATCTCTCCCTTGCTTTTGAAGGCGGCTTTGATCACACCCACAGCCTAGTTGCTCCGGTCTACGACGGCTGGCTGCGCAAGTTTACGATAGCGCCACAAATCGGGGCTGGACGGAAGTTCTTTAGCCGGCCAGTGCTGCGAGCTTTTTTGACATACGGAAACTGGTCGGATGGATTGCGCGGATTTGTAGGCGGAATTCCATTCCAGAACCGAACCTATGGGCTTACGTACGGTGTGCAGGCCGAGACTTGGTGGTAGGAGATTAGCGAAATGGCGAGTCGAGAAGTAGCATCTTCGGCGGCAACTGCGACAACGAGTGCGCCTTCGCAAAACTATGCGCGCCCTCTCGCGATCGTGACCACATTGTTTTTTATGTGGGGCTTCCTCACTTGTTTGAACGACATTCTGGTTCCGCATCTGAAGTCGATCTTCGATCTCAGCTATGCGCGGGTCATGCTGATTCAGTTCGCATTTTTTTCTGCCTACTTTTTGTTTTCTATTCCGTGGTCGAAGATCGTGAACGCAATCGGTTATCAGAAAGCCATGGTGACGGGATTGCTCTGTATGGCCTTGGGCGCATTTCTGTTTGTGCCGGCTGCTTCTTCCGCTTCGTTCCCGGTGTTTTTGGGAGCGTTGATTGTGCTTGCAGCTGGAATCACCGGCTTACAGGTAGCCGCCAACCCTTACGTAGTGGTGCTCGGAAAACCAGAAACCGCTTCGAGCCGCCTGGATCTGACGCAGGCTTTTAATTCGCTCGGCACCGCAATCGCCCCTAAACTCGGGGGACTACTGATTCTTTCTGCCGCCCCATTGGCCACAGAAGAAATCAGGACTCTTTCGCCGGCAGCGCTGCATTTGTATCGAGTGCAGCAAGCCGCGTCGGTAAAGATGCCGTATACGGTGATTGCCGTTGCCTTGCTCCTGCTGGCGGTGCTGATCGCGACATCAAAGCTCCCCACAATCCCACACGCGGAATATCGTCCTGAGGCGAAGGGCGTCGATTCGGTCTGGAAACATCCCAACCTGGTTCTCGGCGCATTCGCGATTTTTGCCTATGTAGGCGCAGAAGTCTCCATTGGAAGTTTCCTGGTGAATTATTTCGGTCAGCCGGAGATTGCAGGCATGTCCGCAAAGACGGCTGCGGGCTATGTGTCGTTCTACTGGGCCGGCGCGATGATCGGGCGCTTCCTCGGTGCGGGACTATTGCGGAAATTTAGAGCCGGGCACCTGCTCGCCGCCTTTGCGATTTGTACTTCATCGCTGGTTGGTCTGTCGATGCTCACGCATGGCCATTTCGCCATGTGGAGCATCCTGACCGTTGGGTTTTTCAATTCCATCATGTTTCCAACCATTTTCAGTCTGGGCGTGGCTGAACTCGGTCCTTTGACGGGGAATGGATCCGGCATTCTGAACATGGCCATCGTGGGCGGCGCAATCGTCCCCTTGATCCAGGGTACGATTGCGGACCACATCGGAATTCATCATGCGTTCTTCATTCCCGTGATCTGCTACGTGTACATCTTGTACTACGCCTTGAGTGGATCGAAACCAAACAGCGAACGATACGCGACAGCTTAGATAGGTGACTTGGGAGTTGACAATGCTGATTGCAGGCGACATCGGCGGCACGAAGACAGACCTGGCGATCTACTCGTGCGAGTCCGGGCCACACACGCCCCTGGCTCAAACCGAGGTCCATAGCGCCGACTATCCCAGCTTGCAGGCAATGGTCACGGAATTTCTCTCTCAGGTGAAGATGTCGGTTGATGTCGCGTCATTTGATGTTGCAGGCCCAGTAATCAATGGTCACGTGAAGACTACAAACCTGCCCTGGGTTATGGATGAAACTACGCTCGTGGAGGACTTGCATCTGAAAGCCGCTCATCTGATGAACGATCTGGAAGCGGTCGCACGCGCGGTCCCGGCTTTGCGCGCCGAGGACGTGATCACGATAAACCAAGGAGAGCCGGTTGCAAACGGCCCGATCGCAGTTATCGCACCAGGCACAGGTTTAGGTGAATCCTTTCTGACCTGGGATGGATCACAATATTTAGCCCACGGTTCCGAAGGCGGGCATTCTGATTTTGCTCCTACGGACGAGCGTCAAATCCGTCTGCTGCATTATCTTCTTCCTCGTTTCGGACACGTGGGAGTGGAGCGTGTCTGCTCTGGAATCGGTGTTCCCAATATTTACGGATTTCTTCGCGATCAGGAAAAGATTCCCGAACGGGCGGAAGTTGCTGAGTCGATCGTATCCGCAAAGGATCACACCAAAGCGATCATGGAGGCTGCTCTCGATCCGCAGCATCCAAGCGAATTGTGCCTGGCGACGGTCGATTTGCTCGTCTCAATACTGGCAAGCGAGGCCGGCAATCTTGCGCTGAAAGTTCTGGCGACAGGCGGAGTGTATATGGCGGGCGGCATTGCCCTTCATCTCGTGAAACTTCTGCAAAAACCGCAGTTCGTGCAGACTTTCACCAGCAAAGGCCGCTTCAAAGATTTAATGGAGCGGATGCCGATTCACCTCGTCACCACGCGCGCGGCTCTTGTCGGAGCTGCCACGTTCGGACTGCAGAGCCTAAGTAGGCTCAAAAGCGGCGAAGCAGCATGAGCTTCCCTCGGGCCTGTTTAGCTCGCGTAACGAGATGGTAATAGAAGTAATGAAAAGGAGATCAGAATGGCAGCGAACCCTCAACCTCAAGTGAAGAAACGAGCGATCAAACAATCCGCTTGGAAAGCACTGACCGCGCACTGCAAGGCAGTTTCAAAGCTCCACTTGCGGCAGTTATTCGCAGACGACCCCAAGCGCGGGCAGCGCATGGCAGTCGAGGCGCTGGGTCTATACCTCGACTACTCCAAGAATCGCGTTACTGATGAGACCCTCAAGCTCCTTTTCCAACTTGCCGCAGATTCCGGTTTGCGAGCACGGATCAACGCCATGTTCAGCGGGGAGAAGATCAACATCACCGAAAAGCGAGCCGTGCTGCACGTGGCTCTGCGTTCTCCGAAAAATGAATCGATCTTTGTGGATGGAAAGAACGTCGTGCCCGAAGTCCACGCTGTACTGGACCGGATGGCTGACTTTTCCAATCGTGTGCGCAATGGCGAGTGGAAGGGGCACACCGGAAAACGCATTCGGAATGTCATCAATATTGGCATTGGCGGCTCCGATCTTGGTCCGGTCATGGCGTATGAGGCGCTCAAGCACTACTCGGAACGTTCGATGACCTTTCGCTTTGTCTCGAATGTGGATGGCACTGACTTCGCCGAGGCGGTGCAGGACCTCGGTCCGGCGGAGACGCTATTCATCGTCTCGTCAAAAACTTTTACCACTCTCGAAACCATGACGAATGCTCAGACCGCTCGCGCCTGGTCGCTGGCCGCATTGGGAGGCGATGAAAAGTCGGTCGCAAAACACTTTGTCGCGGTTTCGACGAACGCAGCCGAAGTTTCGAAGTTCGGCATTGATACCGCCAACATGTTCGGATTCTGGGATTGGGTTGGCGGGCGCTATTCCATGGATTCGGCGATCGGCCTTTCGACCATGATCGCCGTCGGTCCCGAAAACTTCCGTGCCATGCTGAGCGGCTTCCACGAAATGGATGAGCACTTCCGCACGGCGCCATTTGAGGCAAATCTGCCGGTTCTCATGGGACTGCTGGCTGTCTGGAACAACGATTTCCTCGGTGCAGACACTGTCGCTGTATTGCCTTACGAACAGTACCTGAAACGCTTTCCCGCCTATTTGCAGCAATTGACGATGGAAAGCAACGGGAAGCATGTCACGCTCGATGGGAAAGCCGTCAACAAAGACACAGGTCCCATCTACTGGGGTGAGCCAGGAACCAACGGTCAACACTCTTTCTATCAGCTGATTCATCAAGGCACGCGCCTCATTCCCTGCGACTTCATCGGATTTGCGAAGCCTTTAAATCCGCTGGGCCGCCATCACGACATGCTCTTGGCCAATGTTTTCGCCCAGACCGAGGCGCTGGCATTTGGTAAGACGCCGGAGCAAGTGAAAGCGGAGGGCACTCCGGACTGGCTTGTGCCGCATCGTGTCTTTGAAGGCAATCGTCCGTCGAACACGATTCTGGCGGAACAGCTTGATCCCGAAACACTCGGCAAGCTTATTGCGCTTTACGAGCACTCGGTGTTTACGCAAGGCGTCCTTTGGAACATCGATTCGTTCGATCAGTGGGGCGTCGAACTCGGCAAAGTTTTGGCGCAGCGCATCATTCCAGAACTCGAAAATCCTGCCGAACCTGTGCTTAACCACGATAGTTCGACCAACACTTTGATCCGGCGGTACCGCAAGCTTAAGGAGCAGCAGCAATGACAGCAATTGGAACTCTCAGGAACACGAGCACAGATACGCTACGCGATGTTTTGACGCGGTTGGAAAAAGAAGGCGCAGCCCTCGGACATTTCAATGTCGCTGACCAGGTCTTGTTGAAGGCGGTGGTTGCAGCCTCAGCTGAGACCAAACTTCCGGTATTCGTCGGCGCTTCCGAAGGAGAGCGGGAGTTCTTTGGTGCGCGCCAGCTTGCCGCCCTGGTGAAAAGCCTGCGCCAGGAGTCCGATCGGCCAATCTTTCTCAACGCGGACCATACACATTCACTGGAGAAGGCCATAGAGGCGGCGAATGCGGGATTTGATGCCGTGGGAGTTGATTTTTCCGCGTTGCCCTTCGAGCAGAATGTGGCTCGCACCAAGGAAACGGTTCAAGCGATTAAGGCAGTCAACCCCGCAATCCTCGCGGAAGGGGAAATAGGCAACATTGGCACCGGCTCAGAAATCCACGAAACCGCCCAGGGCGACAGGAAGCTCAGTACGCCGGAGGAAGCGCGACAATTCGTCGAGGCAACCGGGATTGACATTCTCGCACCGGCGGTGGGCAACATGCACGGAATGCTTAAGAGTATGGTGCAGGGAAAAGCGAAAAAGCGCCTGGATATCGAAAGAATTGCGCAAATCAAGCAGGCGGCCGGGGTCTTTCTCACTCTTCACGGCGGGTCAGGGACCGATGATGAACACTTTCGCAAGGCCATCGTTGCGGGAATCAACATCATCCACATTAATACCGAACTGCGCGTCGCGTGGAGGGAATCACTGGGAAGAAGTCTGGCCCGAGACCCCGACGAAGTCGTGCCCTACAAAATTCTCCGGCCGGTCGTAGATTCTGTAAAGCAGGTTGTGAGTTCACGCTTAAGGCTGTTCCATGGTGAACCGGTCAGCCCTGGCGCGGTTGCCAGCGTTGCGTAAGCAGTCTTGATATTGCTCACCGTTATAGCGAATATGTGGACATTTTTGAAAAGGCACGAACCGAAGCTCACGCAATTGTGAGCTAGAGAGAAATCTCGCAAGATGCAGAATCATGTCGTCAAACTCGCTCCGTCGATTCTTGCCGCCGACTTTGCACGTCTGGGGGAGGAAGTCGCCGAAGCCGAGCGGTCGGGAGCCGAGCGGATTCATGTCGATGTGATGGACGGACACTTCGTGCCCAACATCGCCATCGGAGCGCCGATTATACAGTCGCTCCGACGCGTCACGGACTTGCCGATGGAAACACATTTGATGATTTCCGATCCAGACTCTTTCCTCGACGAGTTTGCCGAGGCCGGTTCGACATCATTTCTCGTCCATTGGGAAGGGAGCAACAATTTGCACCGCACGGTGCAGCGGATTAAGGCGCTTCGAAAACGCGCTGGAGTGGCAATTAACCCCGCTACTCCCGCGTCGGTTCTGGAGGAAATTCTCCCAGATCTCGACCAGGTGCTGATCATGACGGTGAATCCGGGCTTCGGGCACCAGCACTTTTTGCAATCAACTTTGCCCAAACTCCGGCGGGTTGCGCAAATGATCCAGCAGGTCAATCCTGACTGTGAGTTAGGCGTGGACGGAGGCATTGACGAGGCGACGGCTCCAATGGTAGTCGCCGCAGGAGCCAACGTGCTGGTCGCGGGGACGTCAGTATTTGGCACAGACAAGAGCGTGGCGGTCGCAATGGAATCATTGCGTAACGCGGTGACGCAAGCGGCGCAGTGAATCAAACGCAATTTTCAGAAGAGGAGAGCTTATGCAACTCGGAATGATAGGACTCGGCAGAATGGGCGCTAATATGGTGCGCCGGCTAATAAAGAAAGGACACAGCTGCGTGGTGTTCGACAGGTCGCCACAGGCGGTCGCTGATTTGGTCAAAGATCATGCAATCGGCGCAGATTCTCTGATCGATCTGGTAAAGAAACTTGAAAAACCACGCGCCGTGTGGTTGATGGTTCCTGCGGCGGTCGTCGACCAAACCATCGCTGACGTATCGCCGCACCTGGAAGCGGGAGACATCCTCATCGATGGCGGAAACTCCTACTATGTCGACGACATTAAACGCGCAAAAGACCTCGCGCCCAAGAGGATTCACTACGTTGACGTCGGCACCAGCGGCGGCGTCTGGGGCCTCGAACGCGGCTACTGCATGATGATCGGGGGCGAGAAGGACGTCGTTCAGCACCTCGATCCTATTTTCTCGGCGCTCGCTCCAGGTACCGGCGATATATCGCGCACCCCTGGTCGAGAAAAACTCGATGGCACCTCCGAGCAAGGCTACCTGCATTGCGGCCCCAATGGCGGCGGCCACTTCGTCAAGATGGTCCACAACGGAATCGAGTACGGAATCATGGCGGCCTATGCAGAAGGGCTGTCGGTGCTGCGTTCAGCTAATGTTGGCCGGCAACAGCACGACGCTGATGCCGAAACAACCCCGCTGCGCGATCCGGAACACTACCAGTACGACTTCAATCTGCGAGATGTCGCGGAAGTGTGGCGCCGCGGCAGCGTTATCGCGTCGTGGCTGTTAGATCTCACAGCAAACGCCTTGGTTCAGGATCCCGTGCTTTCGAAGTTCGCGGGCCGGGTCTCCGATTCAGGCGAAGGGCGCTGGACAATCAAAGCCGCAATCGACGAAGCGGTTCCGACTCCGGTGCTCACCGCCTCACTCTACGAACGTTTCAGCTCACGCGGCGAAGCCGACTACGCCGACAAGCTACTGTCCGCGATGCGCTTCGAATTCGGCGGGCATTTGGAAAAGCCGAAAGACAAATCTGAGGCTGCTTAAAGGAGAGATATTCATGACCAATTTCCACTCGGACGCGCTCGTTTTTTTCGGCGCTACCGGCGACCTTGCCTACAAAAAGATTTTTCCCTCGCTCCAATCGATGGTAAAGAGGGGACACCTTAACGTTCCCGTGGTCGGCGTGGCCAAAGCTGGATGGAATCTCGATCAACTTCGCGCTCGCGCGAAAGACAGCTTGGAGAAACATGGTGGGCTCGACCCCGCCGCTTTCGAAACGCTCGTCGGACTTTTGCGGTATGTGGACGGCGACTATGAGGATCCATCAACCTTCACCGCGCTTCGGAAAGAACTCAAGGATGCACAACGCCCGGCGCATTACCTCGCGATTCCGCCGGTGTTGTTCGAAACCGTAGTCCGGCATCTGGCCGAATCGAATTGCGGCACAGGCGCGCGGGTCATCGTAGAGAAACCATTCGGGCATGATCAGGCGTCGGCGCAGGAACTGAATAAGGTTCTGCTTGGGACCTTCGACGAAGCTGACATCTTCCGTATTGACCATTATCTGGGCAAGCGAGCAGTCAACAACGTGCTGGCGTTCCGCTTTGCCAATACTTTTGTCGAAGCCTTTTGGAACCGCCACTACATCGAGAGCGTCGAGATCACGATGGCTGAGGACTTCGGTGTACAGGGCCGCGGCGGCTTTTACGATCAGACTGGAACTATCCGCGACGTGGTCCAGAACCATTTGTTTCAGGTGTTGTCGAATCTCGCTATGGAGCCGTCCGTCGGTTTGGACAGCGAATCGGTTCGCGACGAGAAAGTAAAAGTGCTGAAAGCGATCCCACCCATTGAGGAGAAAAACTTGGTTCGCGGTCAATTCCGCGGCTACCGCGACGAAAACGGCGTAGCAAAAACTTCGCAGACCGAAACTTTCGCAGTGATGAAACTGGAAATCAACTCCTGGCGCTGGAAAGGCGTGCCATTTTACATTCGCGCCGGCAAGTGCTTGCCGACGACTTGCACCGAAATTGTTGGGAAATTTCGCAAGCCTCCTTCCCTGATTCCCGACAGCGTCCTGGTAGAAAACCATCTGCGGCTGCGCTTGAGTCCGGAGATCACGATCGCCATGGGAATGATGAATTTGGCCCCCAACGCGGAGGGAATCGCGCTTCAGAGTACCGAGATGATGGCCAGCCACTCTCCACGCGCCGATGAGATGGACGCATACGAGCGCGTGCTCGGAGCGGCAATGGATGGGGATAGTACGCTGTTCGCCCGCGAAGACTATGTCGAAGAGGCATGGCGAATTGTGGAACCGGTCCTGGAAAAGAACACTCCGGTTTATCAGTACGCCCCCAACACGTGGGGCCCGCAGGAAGTGGAGCGTGTGACTCCGCCGGGAGGCTGGAGCAACCCCGGCGAAAAGAAAGCATTCGCGGTCGCAAGTGAGGCAGCCTGATGAAAATCGAAGTCTATCCCGATGCCGACGCTGCCGCACTCGCAGCTGCCAAGCTCATCGCTGAAGAAGCGCGAGACGCGATTGCCACTCGCGGTAAATTTGTCATGGCAGTGAGTGGTGGCAAGACCCCGTGGATCATGCTTCGCGATCTCGCCAAAGAAGACGTGCCGTGGAAGGGCGTGCATGTCGTCCAGGTGGACGAACGAGTCGCACCTGAAGGCGATCCCGACAGAAATCTAACTCATCTGCGCGAAAGTCTGCTTGTGCACGCACCTTTGCGCCCCGAGCAGATCTATGCCATGCCTGTAGAGGCTACGGATCTGCAGACGGCTTGCACGCGATATGCAACCACTCTGGACGAAATCGCAGGTTCACCGCCTGTGCTCGATCTCGTTCATTTGGGACTCGGCCCCGACGGCCACACCGCTTCGCTGGTCCCGGGAGATCCGGTCCTCGAGGTGAAAAATGCGGACGTCGCGCTCACGGGAATCTACCAGGGACGGAGGCGTATGACGCTGACGTATCCGATGATCAATCGCTCTCGTCGCGTGTTGTGGCTGGCGACTGGAGGAGAAAAAGCTGGAATGCTGGCTCGCCTGCAAGCCGGAGACGTTTCCATTCCAGCCGGCTTCGTTAGCAGGGATAGTGCCGTGATTTTGGCGGATCGCGCTGCCGCAGGCCAAGTTGTTAAGGAATCGAAAACAGAAGTGGCGTGAGAACGCGGTTGTCTGGAGTAAAGCCGGGTTTCTGCGCCATATTAATAAGGAGAGCACATGCGTATTGGAATTGCCGCCGATCACGGCGGGTTTGGATTGAAAGAGGACCTTCGCAGCCGCCTTACTGCCGCGGGTCATGACGTTGTTGACTTCGGGGCAAACCGGCTCGAGCCAGGCGACGACTACCCGGATTTCGTTACTCCGTTGGCCCGGGCTGTGGCGTCAGGCAAGGTAGAGCGCGGGGTTGCTGCTTGCGGCAGCGGCGTGGGTGCTTCAGTGTGCGCCAACAAAGTCCCCGGAGTCCGCGCTGCTCTGACCAATGATCACTTCTCGGCCCGGCAAGGGGTTGAGGACGATCACATGAACATTATTTGTCTCGGTGGCCGGGTTATGGGGGTCATGGTGGCCTGGGACCTTGTCGAAACGTTTCTGGCGGCTGAGTTCAGCCAGGCCGAACGCCACCTGCGGCGTCTGAGCAAAGTTGCCGGACTCGAAAAGAAGGCCACCAGCGAAGTCGGAGCCGCGACTTCAGCAATTCCGGCGTCACGCGAAACACGATTTGAATTTTTCCAGGGAGAAAAGTTATGAGTACCGCAATAGCTCCAGTTGACAATCTGAGCGCCGCACAACTAGACACACTGTGCATCAATACGATTCGCACGCTTTCCATCGATGCCGTGCAGCAGGCCAACTCCGGGCACCCCGGAACGCCAATGGCGCTCGCGCCACTCGTCTATACGATATGGAATCGTGCACTCAAATTCGATCCGCAGGACCCGATCTGGCCCAATCGCGATCGCTTCGTGCTGTCGAACGGCCATGCCTCCATGTTGCTCTGGTCTGCGCTCCATCTCACCGGCGTTCAAGCCGTGAATGCCGACTACGAAACTTTGGGGCAACCTTCGGTCACGCTCGATGACATCCGCCACTTCCGCCAACTCAACAGCAAGGCTCCCGGGCATCCTGAATACCACTGGGTCTCGGGTGTTGAAACCACGACTGGCCCACTCGGGCAGGGTGCGGCAACCAGCGTTGGCATGGCAATCGCGGAGAAATGGCTCGCCCACCATTACAATCGGCCGGGCTTCGAGATCTTCAACTACAACATTTATACGGTCTGTGGTGACGGGTGCCTGATGGAAGGTATCGCATCGGAGGCGGCCTCACTGGCCGGACATCTCGGGCTCGACAACCTGTGCTGGATTTGGGATAACAATCACATCACGATCGAAGGCAACACGCGCATCGCCTTCACCGAAGACGTTCAGACACGATTCATTGCGTACGGATGGAATGTCCTGCGAGTCGGCGATGCGAATGACATCGATCGCCTCGAACAAGCGCTCGAGGTCTTTCGCAAGACCAAAGGCCGGCCAACATTCATTGTTCTCGACAGTCATATTGGGTACGGTTCACCGCATAAGCAGGATACTGCCGCGGCGCACGGTGAACCGCTCGGAGAAGATGAAGTTCGGTTGTGCAAGAAGGCCTATGGATTTCCCGAAGATAAAAAGTTCTTTGTTCCCGACGGCGTGTACGACCACTTTAAAGACGGCATCGGCAAACGCGGTGCTGACGCTCGGCAGAAGTGGGCGCAACTTTTTGACTCGTACCGCGCTCAATATCCAGACCTCGCAGTCGAAGTTGAGTTGATGCAGAAGCGTGAGCTTCCGACGGGATGGGACCGCAACCTTCCCGTGTTTCCTGCCGACGCGAAGGGTATTGCTGGTCGCGATGCTTCGGGCAAAACGCTGAATGTGCTGGCGCAAAATATTCCGTGGTTCCTCGGCGGATCTGCGGATCTTGGACCGTCGAATAAGACCCTCTTCACTTATCCAGGGGCAGGAGATTTTCAGGCCGACACGCCAGAAGGAAAAACCCTGCACTTCGGCATTCGCGAGCACGCGATGGCTGCAATCGTCAACGGACTCTCCTTATCCAAGCTGCGAGCGTTTGGCGCGAGTTTCTTCATATTCAGCGACTACGCGCGTCCGGCGATTCGTTTGGCCGCCCTCATGGAACTGCCGAGTAATTTTATTTTCACGCATGACGCCATGGGCGATGGTGAGGATGGTCCCACCCACCAGCCGATCGAGCACCTCATATCGCTGCGGGCTATTCCAGGGCTGATCACACTGCGGCCCGGCGATGCTAACGAAGTAGTCGAGGCATACCGCTTCATGATGCAGCAGCGGCACCAGCCCGCGGTGCTGGCGTTGTCGCGTCAGCCTTTACCAACTCTCGATCGCAAAAAGTATGCTCCGGCTTCTGGCGTCGCGCAGGGAGCCTATGTGCTCGCAGACGCTCCCGGCGGAAATCCAGAAGTGATCCTCATCGCTTCCGGCAGCGAGGTCAGCCTTGCAGTCGCTGCCCACGAGGCTTTGCTCGCCGAAGGCATTCGCTCGCGTGTAGTGTCCATGGCCTCATGGGAAATTTTCGAGCACCAGTCGCAGGCATACCGCGACAGCGTTCTGCCGCCGACCGTAAAAGCTCGAGTAGCCGTGGAGCAAGGCTCAACTCTGGGATGGGAGCGATACGTTGGCAATTCCGGCCGCGTCATCGGCATGAATACTTTTGGCGCATCCGCTCCTCTGAAGGAACTACAAAAAAAGTTCGGCTTCGAGCCGAACCAGGTTGTCGCCGCCGCAAGGGAGCAGTTAAAGAAAGGCTGATTCAGAAAGGCTTCCGCCAGACCACTTTTGCAGCGTAGTGCTAGTGTAGGGCGAACATTCCTGAAACCAAAGGCGCGGGCAGGAATGCCCGCGCTACAAAGTCAGCGGAACTGAGAAGCTATGCTCCCCATTTTCGTAAATGCATCCTCACTCAAAAAGATCCGGCTGAGCACGAGTTCGTTTGGCTTTCTGAAAGTTGCTTAACCCTACGCCGACGAGCCGATAGCGCTGCTGTGATCCCATGGCCACTCGTTCTCGCAGCTTCAGCGCAATGTCTGTCAACTCTTCACAGGACGAGGGAGGAGTGTCAGGCGTATGGCTGCGAGTAAGAATCTTGAACTCGCTCGTCTTCAGTTTTAGGACCACCGTGCGTGCTATGCGTGATTCCTTGCGCGACGCCGACCAGAGTTTCTCGGCTAAGCGCCGGATCATCGGCTCGGTTTCCGGCAGCGGAATGTCATGCTCGAATGTATCCTCGACAGAGATCGACTGCGTCGGCCGGTCCGGGACGACTTCACTCTCGTCAATGCCGCGGGCAACGTCGTGCAGGCGCAGGCCGTAGCGCCCGAAATTTTGCTGGAGGGTAGCCAAATCCAGCCTTCGCAAATCAGCTACGATCCGGACCCCCAGTTTGGTCAACTTCACACCCGTGACGTTACCGACTCCAGGCATTCGTCCGACCGGCAGTGACAGCAGAAAAGCATCGATCTCCTCGGGCTTGATAACAAACAGCCCGTCGGGTTTGCGCCAGTCCGAGGCAAGTTTGGCCAGGAACTTGTTGGGTGCTACGCCCGCAGAAGCTGTCAGGTTCAATTCCCGGCGGATCTGTTCCCGGATCGTGCGTGCCACAAGCGTCGCACTCGGCAAACCTGTCTTGTTCTCGGTAACGTCCAAATACGCTTCATCGAGCGACAGCGGCTCGATCAGGTCTGTGTGGCGGATAAAGATCTCATGGACGTTCTTTGATACCGCTCGGTAACGGGGAAAATCCGGAGGCACAAAGATTCCATCGGGGCACAGGCGTCGTGCTCGTACCGCCGGCATGGCCGAGCGAACTCCGAAAGCCCTGGCCTCGTACGAAGCCGCGCACACAACCGAGCGATTGCCTTTCCAGGCGACGATCACGGGCTTGCCGCGCAGTTTGGGCTCGTCGCGCTGCTCGACAGAAGCGTAAAACGCATCCATGTCCACGTGGATGATCTTCCGAGTTCGCATCTGGCAACATACTATTCCGGTCCTGGATCAGTGTGAACGTTAACTCTATCGGGCCGAACGCGTGCAGGACTAGGAACATCAAGCCGAACTCCGTCTCTGGTGGACCCATGAATGCACTAACCTCGCAAACCGAGTGGCGGGGCCAATTTCGAATGTGCTTGGTTAGTGGAGGACGGCGTCCACAACTTCATAACGCCTCCACGTTTGCTGCCGCTACTAACGCCTGTCCCAAACTCAAACCGCCATCCAGGTATCGCCGTCCGGTACGAATTCCAGAGGATACGCAGTTTCGTCTTCCAATGATGCCATCGCCATCTCGAGTTCGATCGCGGCCTGGGCTTCGTAATTCACCTGTGGCGAATTCCGATCAACGCGGCTACCGCATCGAACAACCGGCCGCAACTGGAGGTGAGCGGTGAATTCAGCCCTTGTTCCATCATGCGCAGGAGAAAGTCCGCTCTTTGCTGATTTAGTTGGCGCACGAACGGAATATCCAGCTCAAAAAACTCACGCCCGAAATGACTTGCCAGGTAACTCACCGCCATCCGCCAAGGCTCGCGGATCGCTGCTTTTCTCCACCGGGAAGCGGAACGTAAGCCATTGGCCGTTCCTCTTTCGCGCATCGCCGCTGTCGCGCACCCCAACCGTGAGGCAGTGGCCGAAGAAGGCGCGAGATGAATATGAAGAATTCCGGCTCAATTCGGCGGACGGAACAGAAACTCGGCTGATCCGTGGCTAGCCGGGCATCTTCTCTTTATTCGCCTTCCGAGATGGAACGGCCCCTGCCGGGTCTGGATGCTCATCACTCCAGACCCGGCTCTTTCTTTGAGAGTTGAAGAACGCAACGAGAAACAGCGAGTTTGATCGACTTCGCCCGTCAGCGATGTTGTGAGACAGAGCAAGCTAGTTCCAGATCGGTTTCTCGACAATCCAACAATATGTGCAGATCGAATGCAGTTTTTCGAACTCGTCTCAGCTTAATGGTTGGATCAGCGTAACTAGGAACGCAGAGCACATGGGAGAGAACCTGCTCCCACGCAATGCGGCAGCCCGGTGCAAGCCCGGACGGCCCAAAAAACATGTCTTCCCTTGTACAACTCGATCACCTGCTGGAAAACACTTCGGGAGCCGACTATGCGTATTGTCGTTCCGCGGTCGAGCGAGTTTGACTCGGTTTGGGACACTGCGAAAATAGGATCTGCGACGGCTACCAGATCAAGAGCGTCTCCAGTTCTCGATAGCTCCCTCGGTTACATTCCATACTCAGGAAGCCGGGAAAACACGATTTGGAAGCGCGAGCCGGGAGGCAAAATGGGATGAACGCCGCTGGTTGTGCCGCCGGATGGCTGGAGCGCAATACCAAGACCCAACTTTCGCTATTGCTGCGCCCAGCGATAAACACGCACGCCAAGAAATATGTTGGCGGCGGTTACGCACGCCGCGGGAACGTACCAAATGCGGCTGTGTCTCCTCTTCATGTAGTAGGTCAGATACGCAACCCCCAGGTCAGCGGGAATTCCGATTCCATACAAGGCGACCCGTCGGCTTAACAAGTTAGGGACATCGTTGCAGGAGGAGTGTTGACCCAAGCAATGCATGGTCAATTCTGCATTTGCAATACTTGCGCCGAACATCGCGGCCGTGACCGCCGAGTAGTTCCGGTCCGCGACAGTGCGATCCACCCCAAACGGGCCACCCATGGCAGCGGCCGGTGCCCCGTGAGACTCTCTCTTCACAGCTGGCGAAACCGCTGGGTCTGCGGTTGACATGTCCGGCCTGGTGGCGCTCGGTGCCTCCGGCAGTTCGGATTCACTGCTTCCGCCGCCGATCACCGGAGCTTCAACGAGGGTCGCGGCAAGCATCGACTGGCTGGCATCGCCCACCCTCAGTTGAAGGTCATCCCGCTGTTGAACATCGATGCGATCGGACTGCGCCAGCAGCGAAAGCACCGAAGCCAGCATAAAAGCGACACACATGTAAGACCTTCTATAACGGTTACGCACGTTCCTCCTGGTGCTCAACCTTTCGTTTCGCGAACAGCCAATCCCCACTAGTTACCAAACCACAGGGCAGGCCGAAATCACACGCAGAGTCCGCTGCATTACAGCACTTTAATCACCGAGACTAACTCGCAGCCGGCGCGCGGCACTCGTAGCTGAGGAACTAGCCTTTTGGATCGGAGTTGGTGCTGAGGATCGTGGGACATAAATCGTGCTGTGTTCGACATTTACGTGCGATGCCATCTGCTGCTTCGGACCCCCGAAAAAAATTGCAACGCCCACTGAAGGTCGATTTTCAAGACGACGTCGGTTGTCATTTTTCTGATCGCAATTGAGACGGGGGAGATATATCGACGGGCTTTCTCTCGCTTTGAGATAATTTGCTCGACCGAATCTCTTATCTCCGAGCCAAAATGCGCGCCGGAATCTTGTTCGGACGGCAGTTGGTCCGCGTTTGATCAATCATGCGCACGGGAAACGAAGTCAGACTGCGCAGCAGATCGCCGCCGTTATGGTCAAGCTTGAGCTCCCACAGCATGAGACAAACCCGAATGATTCTCGGAACCTTCTCTCGTTTTGAGACGCCGGGCGCCATCCGGTCCCCGAATTCGTACCGCTAAATGCTGAAGAACATGGGATTTAGTGAATATGCCGAATTGGCATCCGCCATGCATCTAGCAGCGTAAGGCTAAGAGTGTAGTCGCCTACTTACACCTAAGCACGAACTCCGGGCACAGGTGAGTGGCCTCCAGCATCGGCCGCGAGTGCCGACAACCTTTTCACACAAAACAAACGCTATCTAAGCGACGGGGGCGAAGCCTTGTCTCAAGTGATGGAAGCCTGTACTTCAGCGAGAACGGAAAGCTTGTTGTTGCCTCCGCCAATGCAAACGGCAGAGCGCCCTCCTCACTGGTACGCTGTCTATACGAGTCCGAGACATGAGAAGCGAGTTCGCGAGCATCTGGGGCACCGCCGTGTGGAATGCTTTCTTCCCTTGTTCCGGAGCATTCATCGCTGGAAAAACGGCTGCAAGGCGCAGGTTGAACTTCCACTATTTCCCGGCTACCTGTTCGTAAACATTCCTCGAAGCGAACGCTTCCGAGTTCTGGACGTGCCCGGAGTTCTATCGTTTGTCGGACCAAGAGGCGAACCCGCGCGGTTGTCTGATTTTGAGATCGAGACTTTACGTTCTGGTTTGCACTTGCAGAAATTTGAGCCTTATCGCGGTCTCGCGATCGGCCAGAGAGTGCGAATCAATGCGGGAGCGCTGCAGGGACTGGAAGGCGTGATGGTTCGTAACGCCAACGGTCTGCGGGTCGTGATTACAGTGGGCCTTATTCAACAGAGCGTAGGTGTGGAACTGGATGCCGACGCCGTCGAACCGCTCTAGAGTCGCATAAGCTTTCGGTTGCGCAATTTGGTAATTTAAGAGTTGTCTAATTTAGCAATTGAAGCAATTCGGTGATTTTCCTCCACTCTTGCTATTCAATTACTCAATTCCCCCAATCGCTTGCCGTTCCGTTCGCCGCCCAGACCAAGACTGAACATTAAATGACCGTCTCAAAAGTCCAAAACACGAATGGCACCGCGAGCCGCATCGTGGAAGCAGCCGTGCAGCTATTCTCGCGTCAGGGTTTCGCGGCCAGCAGTACGCATGAGATCGCCCGACTGGCTGGGGTTAGCGAAGTTACCGTCTTCCGTCATTTTCCCCGAAAACGAGATTTGTTCTGGGCTGCAATCGAGTCCCGGCTACGCCGTCTGCGAATCAGCAAGGAACTGCGAGGACGGCTCGAGAGTGATGAGAACCCTAGAACCGCTCTGCCCGGGATTGTCGCTGTGTTGGTTGAGACCTTGCATCATCAGCCGGAGACCATTCGCTTGCTCTATCTAAGCCTCTTTGAGCTCGACCATGGAGCAGACCGCATTTTGCGCAAGCACTTAGTCCCACTCTTTCAACCCCTCCGCGAATATCTTGGGCGTTGCGCATCAAAAGGCCTAATCCGCGATGTCGAACCCGGCATTACTGCTCTTGGTCTGGTTGCATTGATCGCGGCGCACCAGGGCTTGCAGTCGGTACTGACCGAAGACGGCATCCCCTGCGCAACCACTGACGATGCCATCGCCACCTATTCAGCTTTTTGGATGACAGCGATGTTGCCCGAACTTGTGTTATCAGAAGGCCAACACGCCGCAACCTGTACGATTTCACCGGCCGCCAATTAAGGACGTTATGACAGACAATCCCTTAACCATTCACAACAAGATAGAACTGGACAAATTTAGTTTCTCTGACCCTCAGTCAGTGATTATCGATTCTCAGGATGACCAGATTTCCATAGTCCAATTCTGGCGGGTGCTCCAAAAGCGGCGCTGGCTCGTCATCGGCAGTCTGGCTGCAGTCGTACTGTTGGTCACCACTGTTTCCCTTTTTCTTCCCAAGCGCTATGAGGCGTCTTCCCGGCTCCTGCTCGACCTGGAAGGTCCCGGTGACCTCGGCCTCGAGCAGATGGTGATGCCAATGGGTCTCGATATGAACACAAAACTAGAGACCCAGATACGGATTGTACAAAGCGACACCATCGCAACCAGCGTCATCAAGCAGCTTGGGCTTCACCGTAACAAAGGATTCGCAGGCGAGCTCTTCGATTCGGGAACGGACTTTGACACTCTGGGTCTCCAAAAACGCGCCAAGCTGGTCAACCTGTTTCACAGGTCGCTCAATGTCCAGTTGGTACCCAAGACCCAGATCATCGACATTCACTTTCGCAGTAAGGATCCCTATCTTGCGGCGGATGTTGCGAACTCCGTGGCCAACAACTATATCGAGCACAACTTCCAAACCAAATATAAAGCCACGATACAAACCTCTGACTGGTTAACCAGGCAACTTGATGATTTGAAAAAACGCGCTGAAACCTCGCAGGAAGCCCTCATTGCTTACCAGAAGAAGGTCGGCATCCTGGGGACCGACGAGACCCACAACATCATCACGGACAAACTGGAAGAACTTAACAAGCAACTTTCCGCCGCCGAGGCAGATCGCATAGTGAAAGAAGCGAAGTACCGCATCGCAATGACGGAGAATCCAGAACTCATTGCGAACATTGCCCCAGAGAGTGTTCTTGGAGCGCTGTACAAGGCGCGCGCCGAGGCAAGATCACAATACGCACAACTGGCTGCCAAGTACGGGACTTCGTATCCTCGCGTCATTCAGTTGCAATCCCAAATGAATGAACTCGATTCCAGCATCACCCAGGAAATAACGAAGGTCGGGGATGCGGTACACGCCGAGTACAAAGCCGCACTGAAATCCGAAGAGATGCTGCAATCATCGTTCGGCAAACAGAAACAAGAAGCCTACAAGCTCAACGAAGACGCCATTCAATATGCGATTATGCGGCGCGACGTTGAATCCAGCCGCGACCTCTATGAAGGATTACTTAAGAAACTCAAAGAAGCCGGCATTTTGGCGGGCCTGAAATCCAGCAACATCAATGTCGTCGACCCCGCAAGCATTCCGATTGAACCGGTTGAACCGAAGATCCCTCTGAACATCGCGCTTGGTTGCATGGGCGGTCTCCTATTTGGCATGGCGTTGGCTTTCGTCGTAGAAAATGTCGACAACTCCATCCGCACTCCGGAAGACATTGAGGCCTACTGCTCGCTTCCCTCGCTGGGCGTGATACCCAGCGTCATCGTGGAGGGCAAAAATGCTCACAAACTAGTGGGCCGCACGGCGACGCGCCAATTCATTCAACCTGTCACAATGGAGCATCGCAATTCCAGCAGCGCAGAGGCTTTCCGGGCCCTGCGGACTTCACTACTCCTCTCCTCCCCGGGCGCACCACCGCAGGTCATCATGGTAACCAGCGCCATGATGCAGGAAGGGAAAAGTTTCACCGCCCTCAACTTGGCGGTGGTGTTGGCTCAGACCGGACAGAAGACGCTTCTTGTGGACGCAGACATGCGTCGTCCGACAATTCACAAATACCTGGGTATTTCGGGCACCAAGGGTTTGAGCGCTTGCCTCGCCGGCACCGAGAACGCGGAAGCAATGATCGTCAAGATTGACGAGATCCCCGGCCTGCACGTCATTCCCGCCGGACATATGCCGCCATATCCATCAGAAATGCTGGCTTCTGAAGCCATGCCACAACTGTTGCAGCACTGGCGCGAAGAATTTCGCTATATCGTGATTGACACGCCTCCAGTACTTGCAGTGACCGATGCGGTAGTCTGCGCCAGGAATGCCGACGTGGTCGTCCTCATTGCCCGATCCAAAAAGACCGGTCGGCAATCTCTGCTGCGTGCGCGCGATGTTTTGAAAAAGGTCAGGGCAAACATCGCCGGAGTCGTTGTGAACGACCTCGCGTTTGACTCGGTCGAGTATCGCGGCTACTACGGACACTATGGATCGGATTATCACTATTACTACAACAAGAGCAACGACAATGGACATGGAAACGGAAACGGCGCCCATTTGTCGCCTTCACAGGATCCCCAATGAATCAACTAAAGAATTACGCTAGCTACGCTGCTCTGTTCGTTTTGTTGGCGCTCGCTGGAACTGCGTCGGCCCAGGATCACGCCCCAGCCACCCTCGGCGGAGGCGGCATGGGCTTCGGAAGCGGTGCGGCCGGCCCGATCGGCGCCGGCGATCTTGTCGAGATGAGCGTCTTCGACACCCCCGAACTCAGCGGCAAGCTTCGCGTCAGCAATACGGGAGACGTAATTCTCCCGCTCGTGGGCACGCTTCACCTGCAGGGTCTGAAGGCCGGCGAAGCACAAACTCTGATTCGCCAGAAGCTCATCGACGGAGGCTTCCTCAAAGACCCGCAAGTCATGGTCTTCATCTCCGAGTACGCGACGCAAAACGTTTCGATCGTCGGCGAGGTACACAAGCCCGGCATCTATCCCGCGTTCGGCACGCACCGCTTGCTCGACTACCTCTCGTTGGCGGAAGGACTCACGCCCTTGGCGGGCACGGCGATTGTCATCACGCACAGTGGCCACCCCGACCAACCGCAGCGAGTGAAGATGACCTCCGGCGCGGCTCCTCAGCCGGAAAACAATCCTGAGGTTCTGCCTGGCGACACCATCTTCGTGGAGCGAACCGGGATCGTATACGTGGTCGGCGACGTGGCCCACCCGGGCGGCTTCCCCATGGACCACGACGGACAGCTCACTATTATGCAGGCGGTCGCGTTGGCCCAGGGCACGACTGACACCGCGGCCAAGGGATCGATTAAGCTCATCCGCACCACGCCTCAGGGACGCCAGGAAATCCCCATCGACTTGAAGAAGATTCTGTCCGCCAAGGCAACCGACTTGCCGCTGCAGGACAACGACATCCTCTTTGTGCCCAGCAGCGTGGCCAAGAACACATGGAAAGGCATCGAGAGCGCCCTGCCGGCTGTGGCCGGGGCAAGCATCTACCGGGTACCGTAAGAACGACGTAGTGTTCAACATTCCCAGATGTTCTCTTATAGCTATATGCTTGTATGCTGTTGATAGCACCGAACAATCGCGTGCGCGCTATCGTGAGTAACGGGTTATTAATGAATATGACCGCAATTGCATCATGCAAACAAAGCATTTCTCCCGCTGGAAAGAAGGGAAAAACAGGTTCAATGTCGGCTGGTTTAGCAATCTCGCCCGGGAGCATCGCGGTACCCGCAGTGGTAGCCCGACCGCTACGAGTGGGCTTTAGCTGGTCCTTCGTTGGATGGGTTGGATATGCGGCGTGCCAGTGGCTCATGCTATCGGTGATGGCTAAGCTTGGAAATCCCACTGTTGTCGGTGAGTTTGCGTTTGCGCTAGCGCTTTGTGCGCCGGTGTTCATGTTCACGAACCTGAACCTGAGGGTGGTACAAAGCACGGACGCGCTCAACGAGTACAAGTTCTCAGATTACGCAACACTTCGCTTGCTCGGTTCCTTCGTTGCTCTCTCGGTGATCGTGGCGACTCCTTTTTTTCTGAGGCTTCCGCGAACGGCCCTTGTGGTTGTGCTCTTGGTAGCGCTTTTCAAGTTTCTCGAGTCATTTGGCGACTTAATGGCAGGACTGATGCAGAAGTTTGAAAAGCTCGACCGAGCTGCAATCGCGTTGTTGCTCCGGGGCTCGCTCTCGATAGGGGTGTTTGCTGTTACGTTCGCGATTTGGCGTAGCCTTCCCGTATCGCTGATTGCATGGGTTGCGTGCGCCGCCGTCGTGATCGTCTCTTATGACTTTCGCGTGGCGCGAAGGCTCGCATGCTGCGAAGGTGGGAGACTTGGGCTGCACTGGCCACAACTGAAGTCACTAGCCGTGACCAGCCTTCCGCTCGGCCTAGTAAGCGCTATCACTTCATTTAACACAAATATTCCGCGTTATACGATTCAGCATGTACTAAGCGTCGCAGACCTTGGGATTTTTGCGTCAATCGCATATCCCGTCACCGCGGCCACGATCATCTCGAATTCACTTGGGCAATCCGCTCTGGCCAGACTATCCCGCCTGTTCGCGGAAAGGCGAATCAAGGAATTCGAGCGGCTAGTGCTGAAGTTGGTCGTGTTCGGCGCGGGGCTCGGGCTTCTAGCAATAATTCTTGTATTTGCCTGTGGCAACTCTCTCCTAGCCATTCTTTACACGCCGGAGTACACGAGGCAGGGAAACTTATTTGCCCTCCTGGCGCTGACTGCCGGACTTAATTGCACCGGTTGTTTCTTAACGTATGCACTAACAGCGGCACGAAAATTCAGAATTCAATTTCCAATCAGTATTCTGTGCTTGCTGACGACATTCCTCGCTTCCGCCCTTTTGGTCCCCCGATATCACTTGGTGGGTGCTGCGTTAGCGCTGCTCTGTTCTGCTTTCCTTTTAATTACGACCACAAGCATCATGCTCAAGCGTGCCATCGCTCAAGCTTCTGGCGAGCGCCCGGAGAGGGTCGGATAGCCCATGCCAGACACTTTCCAGTCTTTCAGAGCAGCCTTTGGCGCCGTGGGAGGAGACGCAACTCTCGTGTTATTAGGCCTCCTATTTCTGGGGTTGTACGTGGCCTGGAATGTTAATCCCTGGCGGTCGCTGCTGGCATGGGTAGCGACAACATCAGTGCAGTTCAGCGCGGGTTCTTTTCATGTCAGTATTTCCGATTTGTTTCTTTTGCCGCTGCTGATCGGCGCCGTTATCACCTGGGCCAGCAGCCGCAAGAAGGGAGTTAACCCTCCAACCGCCGTGCTGGTATTTGTACTGTTGTTTCTAACCGTTGGAAACATTGTGACTGCATTCACGCTTGGCCGGTTGCCACAGTGGACGTGGCTGAACAAGGACTTAGGGCTGCTCGCCCTGCTGGTCCCCTACTGGTCGATGCTGACCCTTTGCCACAATCAAGCGCGCACCGAAAAACTGCTCAAGACATTTCTCATATCCGTTTCCATATTGAACCTCGTCGGTTTAGCGCTTTATATAAGTTCGCTATTCACTGGCTTTGGATCTTTCGTGAACTATGGTGGTATGCGATTCGTCGGATTCATGCTCGATCCAAATGGTTACGCGGGGCTGACCGCTGTTGCCGCCGTTATCCAGGTTGCAGCATTGATCCTCAAGCCAAAGACGGGAGTGGCGACTCTTCTGCGTTTGCTGAATTCTTGTGCTCTCGTTGCGGGTTGTTTGTTAACCCTATCGCGGGGAGGATTTCTGTGTCTGCTGGCTGGCGGCCTGATGCTGTTGGTTTTCAAAAAGGGCAGCTCTGCGTACATAATTGCATTTGTTCTGTTTGCGATATCAATTG
>Ga0210406_10000226_pt1 | contig 85038 bp, 92 predicted proteins | sample IncBWC30MmetaG_FD_155454 | JGI IMG/M metagenome (GOLD analysis project Ga0210406, IMG submission 155454) | Forest soil microbial communities from Barre Woods Harvard Forest LTER site, Petersham, Massachusetts, United States - Inc-BW-C-30-M | ecosystem: Environmental > Terrestrial > Soil >...
GGGTTCAAGATCGGAGACTTCGACACCGTCCGCGCGATGCTGGCTGACGACGTCAAACTCGACCTCGTCGCGAAGCTGCGCAAGCAAGGAAAGAGCGAGGTCGGGGAATACTACGCTGCCTATGCAGCCGCCAAACAGTGGGCTTACGCGGCGGGCGTTGTCGATGGCCGGGCCGCGATGCTCGTGTACGATCGCGAGATTTCACTCGGGACGCCTGCCTATTTTGTTGCCCTGGATTTCGATGGCGATCGCGTGGTCTCGATCCACGACTTCCTGTATGCCCGTTATGCGATGGATGGTGTCGACTTGTCCCCACTCAATCTCGCACCGCGGTCTCAGTAAAGATGGAGCGACGGCGTTGTTAGCCGACGATCGTAAACGCTACGCCTCGACGAATCATGCAGAAAGCAGAAACACGACAAGGAAGCATTCTGCCTCTCGTGAATTAAAACTCGGCTGCAAGGAGTAGTGCGTGGAGATCCAGCATAATACGCTCATATTCAGAAAAACAAACCAGCCGCCCTCTTCCGCCTCTTCCGCTCTTTCCCTCTTTCCCCTCTTTCCCCCTTTCCGCAACCCGTGGTTCACGCATCGCTCACGATTTAGGAGAGAGGCTCACCAGTGACTAGCCTTGCGAGGGCATTTGACATTTGCTTGTTTCAGCTCAACTGAAGGCGAATAATGACGCCTGTTCCGGGATAGCTGGCTGTCCAGGCCGCCTCTTAACCTAACGACACTTGCGGTCGCTGTCCGAAGACCACGATACATGCGGCGTCGATGGCGCTTTCAATAAGACTCGCGGGGACAGGCTGAGTTTCCAGCAGAATGCCCGGCATTTCGATGGATGAGGCTTCATCCTCAGATATTACGCATAGGTGTATCCCCGCAACTCTTCTCACCTTTATCTTGTAGACAACTTGGGTTGAGAGACTTTGGTCGCTTGGGTTCGCGCCAAACGGATTACTCCTCGATTGTGGGCCAACCGGAAGTTGGCGGGAACGGGGTTCTCAAAAGTTGGCATGCCAGTTCAAGTCCAAACAGGTTTAACGAGGCTTGACCTGCTCTGCTACAGGGTCTTCTCGCATCGGGCCATTATCACTGTGGACAATGCGTCCAGGCAGTCTCGGTATCGCGTAATTCGCGTCAGAAGGCGCGGTTTTGGGCACAAACTCCGCCACTGCGCCTAGCTATTAATGCGCCTTTCGAAAAAGACCATTTGAGGACAATGCTAGGCGCGACCGGGACGACGATCCGACCATTTCAGGATCGCGTCTAGTGGGACCGATGCCAACTCCGAGTGTCGGTACACTCATTGTCTACTACCGGTTGAGTGCTAGAAAGCGGCAGACCATTTCGATAAATCCGACGTTTGATGCGTTGTAACCCGCCCTTCGCTAAGCGTCCCGTTTTCAATCAAGAGCACGCGATCTGCGACGGCGATGGTCTGCGGACGATGCGCAACCATCACCCGCGTCAGGTTGAAATCCTTTAGAGTTTGCGCAATTCGCTTCTCGGTCTCCAGATCTAGGTGGCTGGTGGCTTCATCGAAAACCAAGACCGAGGGCCTGCGATAGAGTGCGCGAGCGATGAGAATACGTTGTTTCTGTCCGCCTGACAAGGTTGTTCCCATATCCCCAACCATGGTCTCGTATCCCATGGGCATGGCCGCGATGTCATCTTGAATGCATGCCAGTGCTGCGCATTCTGTTACGCGTTCCAGATCGGGCGCGTCATCGAAAAAATGAATGTTCTCGCTGATTGTTCCAGAAAACAGACTGTCTTCCTGCATCACAAAGCCAACCACCGAGCTCGTCTCAACACGGTTGCGGTGCACCGATACTCCCCCGAGAAGAACTTCACCGCTCTGCGGCTGAAGCAAACCTGAAATTAGCTTCACCAGTGTTGACTTGCCGGCGCCCGATCGTCCGGTAATCGCCACGCATTCTCCGGGCGAAACGCGCAGGTTTACATTTTGAAGAAGCCATGGATCGGTGTCAGAGTAGCGGTAGGATAGTGACCGAATTTCAAGTTCGGGCATGGTCGGTCTTGGAAGCGTTAGCATCGGCCTCTCCGCTCTCGGCTCGGCGGGTTCAAGAACGATGTCCGACAATCTCTCTGCCTGCAAAGAAAGCAGCCGCAGCTCGAAAACGCGGTCGATCAAAGCGGCGGTACGGTTCCTGAACTGGTCTTTGTAAGAGGCAAATGCGAACAGCATACCGATGGAGAAATTGCCACCCAACACCATTTTTGCGCCGATCCAAACCACCACGACCGACTCAAGACCGAAAATTGCGACATTAGCGGTTTGTGCGATGATCCCCAGTTTGTCAGCCTTGAGCTTGGCATTTGTTGCCTCGACCATAAGGTTCAACCACTTCGCCTTCCTCTGAGTCTCCCTTCCGAACATTTTTAGCGGCTGGATACCACGAAGAGTTTCGATGAGGAATCCTTGCTGTTTCGCGGAACGGACAACATACTCTCCCGCTGCCTTATAGCTCGACCCGTAGGTGCAGACTCTTACGACTACATATGCGACCAGGCTCGCAAGAGCAATTGAACCCAGCGTGCCGCTGTAGACAAACATTACCGTGAGCATCAGGAATGCCATGATCCCATCCACGATAGCTTCGACAAGGTTTGACGTGAGCGCCTGTTGAATGACTTGAACCGAACCGAAGCGTGAGATCAAATCCCCGAGGAATCGTTTCTCAAAGAAAGCAACCGGCAGTCGGAGTAGATGAGTAAACAAGTTTGAGAGCCATTGAACACTCAGAGTGGTACTGAAATAGAGGGTTGCCCAAGCTCGGATGGCTCCGATCAGTGATTGCATGATTACCAGGAGCGTGAACCCAAGACCTAGGGTGAAAAGGAGATTGCGGTCGCCATTGACAAGCACTCCGTCCACTACCCACTGGAGCAGGAACGGAAAGGCAATCGCCAGCAACTCAAGAACAACCGCGAAGGCGAAGAGCTGGCCTACTGCCCCTTTTAGGCCCACCACCCGCCCGCCCAAGTCCTTCAACTTGATTCGGCGTGTTTCGTTCTTGAACTCAAATATTTCGGTGGGCTGGAGTTCGAGAGCGACGCCGGTGAAGTGGGCACTAGCTTCCGAAAAAGTGAGCTTTCGCACCCCAAATGCTGGATCGTGGATGATGACAGTGGATCGCCGGACCTCCTTGAGCACGACAAAGTGGTTCATGTCCCAATGCAGGATGCACGGGGTTTGCAATCCGGCCAGGTGTTCGAGTTCCAATCGCAGGGGGCGGCCGTCCATCTGCAACCGGCTGGCAAGCTCCATCAAATGGGCCAAGTTAACGCCCTTAAGAGAAATCGAAAAGCGCTGGCGCAAGGCGGGCAGGTCTATGAGATGCCCGTGATACCCTGCAACCATCGCCAGACATGCCAGACCGCATTCCGCTCCTTCGCTTTGCAGAATGAGCGGCAACTTGCGCCGGAGTCCAAAGTGCAAATCGGGATGTTTCATGGTGCCAACCTTCCCCGCAAACTTAACAGCGGCTCGAAAATCCACTCGATCAAACGCCGGTGGTCCAAAAGAATGTCCGCATCAACCGCCATTCCCGCTTGCAACGGATGGGACTGCCCGTAAAGCATCATGGCCTGCGTGGGGAGAGTCACGATGATTTCGTACATCGGTTCTCGGGCAGTTCCATCGGTGCGAGAGGCGTATTCAGCGGGACTCAGCGCAACCTGCGCAACCTGCGAAACTACTCCCGTGTGTAGGCCGAATTTTTCCGATGGATAGGCTTGATAGCGCAGTACTACCTTTTCGCCAGCTTTGACGAAGCCAATAGCTCGGCTGGCAGCATAAAGGTGTGCTTCCAGCCTTGACTGGGCTGGCACCAGCGTCGCCAGTGCGATGCCTGGTTGCACCATCATGCCTGTTTTGTCGAGGACCGCGGAGACCGTTCCGTCAGATGGAGCGCGTATGACCGCGGCTCGGCTGGCTTCGTGTTCGCTCAACTGACCCTCGATTTCGTGCATGCTTCTCTCCAAGACCGCAATTTCAAGTTGCGTTTGTAAGGGAACTCTTTGCAATTGCGACTGGATATCTCTGCGTTCACTTTCTGAAGCAACTTGCGATCGCCGGAGCTCCTGAAGCACTTTCTGCTGCTCGAGCGGCGCTTCCTCCTTCTCCTCTAGTTGTAGCGAGCTCATAAGATCGGCGTTCCGTAATTGCCGATATTTATCAAGCATTTGTTCCGCAAGAGCCAGTTTTCGCTCCGCCGCATCTGTTTCCAGGGCGAGATGCGTCTCTTCCTGGTAGATGTTGGCGATGCGGCCTTGGAGGTATGTCTGCTGTTGAAGGCTGAGCTTCAGGGTATCGGCGCGCTGCTGAATTAGACTTTGACGACGATTCAGGAGCTCATCGCGGATCTCGGTCTCTGTTGAACGAAAAGCAAGGCTGCTCCGGTCCGAAGTCAACTCGAAAACGACTTCGCCTGCCCGTACCTGCTGCCCCTCGTGAACGTGACAGGCAAGAAGCGTACCAGTCTGGGGCGGGAAGAGCTTGATGAGTCCTCGATCCGGTAAAAGGACCCCAGAAATGTGGGCTTTGTTCGTATAGCGTCCAACCACGAGGAAAGCAACAAGCGCGGTGATGAAGCCCATCGCTAGCCACAACAAAAGCGAAAGCGCAACCGGACGCAGCAGAATAATCTCTCCATAGAGCTTATCCCGCTGTTGGTTGCTAGCCTCCGGCCGGAAAAGAGGTGGCTTGCCCAGAGGAATTTCTTCACACATCCTTTTCGTACGACGAGATCCGGAAGAGTAGTCTTCCGAAGCAACGGCCGCTTGTATCAATTGGTCGAGATCTTGTGTTTGCGACATGAAACCCTCTCTGATTGTGCAGCCCAGTTGCCCCAAGGTGCCCGTGTCCAGACTTCTGCAGTCGGGGGCCTTTGGTCGGTTCCAAGACCTGGATCCACTCCATCGCAGCCGCCTCAAACCCTGCCTACTAAAAGAAGCGGGAAACGGGACGCATTAGGCTCAAGGGCGAGAGAAAAGGATCAACCATGGCATCCGAGTTATTCCCCCCAGACTTGAGTACGAAGTTTTGTTAGGGCGATCTCGTAATGGAAAACATCCCCTCAAGGCGGGTCGGTTTACTCAAGGAACCAACGGTTTGCTACCAAACAATAATCTGCGAGCCGCTGAGCCAAAACGAACTCGAGTTGCGCTTCTTATAGTGGAAGGGGATTTGAGATGCGGGTGGCTTCAAGCCCGTCCGGTTCTCAATGAGCCGCCACGAATGAAAAACCCAAAAAGGAGGAAGAATCGTTATGTCACTCACAAAGGCGGAACTGAACAAACCAGAACAGACCGGTAGAACAATTGCGCGTGCCAATGCGCGACGGATCACAACCGAAGAACTAATCGCGGTGGGCGGGGGGCTTGACGTCATATTGCCGTCTCAGCAAACATCCAGCGCGTGTTACAGCTACCTCGGCGTCGATTACGGGGGACGGGATGAATGAGTAGCTGGCCATCGCTGGGAACGGCATGGCGTTCCCAGCGCTTCTACCATGAACTTTGCTACCGAAGGAGAACCGTATGGCAATTATCATTATCGCGCCGGAGCTCGACGAGCATGCCGATTGGATTGAATGGGGCCTGAAACAATCCGGGCTACAGGTCATTCGTTGGGGGTTGGGCTGGGAGCAGGAGTACAGTGCGTCTATAACGTTTGGTATGCGTGACGGAATGTACTTAGCAGGTCACCGGATCGAGCCGGAAGATACGGTCTGGATTCGAAGGCCATGGCCATCCATAGCTCCGCATCCCAGCCTTGCTCCCGACGAGGTGAAGTTTGCAAGTTCCGAATACCAGGCTTTTCGCAAGACACTGCTGATGAACATCGAGTTGACGGGAGCATTTTGTATCAATAAATGGTCTGCGGCAAACTCGATAGAGAACAAGTCAGTCCAGTTAGCGCTTGCCACAAAGTGTGGGCTATCTGTACCTACAACCGTGATGACCAATGCCTCTCCGTTCGTACGAGAACTCCAAGAGACCGTGACAGGGGATGTTGTTCACAAGAGTTACTTGACGCATACGTGGGTGCATGAAGGATCCGATGTAACTTACGCGTGTGAAACAACTCGTCTGGAGAGACATGACAAATTACCGGACGAGGTATTTGCTTACGCCCCTGGCATCTATCAGCAGAAGATCGAAAAGGAATACGATGTGCGTATCACCATGGTGGGCGAAGAATTTCATGCATTTGTCATCACCACCAGGAAAAAAGAGCTGGATTGGAGGTTCAGTAACCTCTTGGGCAAGGTATCGATGGAACGGATGGCACTGCCGGCTCAAGTTCAAGCCGGACTGCGCCGATTCGCCGATCGGGCCGGCATTGTCTTCGGCTGCTTCGACATGGCGGTTGACGGAAAAGAAAATTGGTGGTTTCTTGAAGTGAACCAGGCGGGTCAATTCCTAGGCGTCGATTGGCTCCATCCAGATGACGGGTTGTATCGACCCATGCTCAAGTTCCTGAGCTCCAAAGAACCGTTCTCAGACTTATCATTCCCGACATTCCACCAGTGCCTGGCGCAATGCCCGGAGAAGGATTATGGGGTACGCGTGAGCAATGAACTGCCATATCTTACTGTCGCACAGGAACGCACTTAGGCGTCGAACGCTCTCGTTGCCGAGCGGGTCCAGCTTGAATACCGCTCCTGCGCCGCTGGTTCCGGCCAGTGGGTAGTGCCATAGAGGTTACCCTTTGCGTCTCGAATTAAGTCTCCCTGGGGACTTGCGGCGTCTGGTATCGGGGCGCCTTTGAAGCTGTAGAGTATGGTGTAAGTCTGTGCTTGCGCGGTCGTCATCGCGCCCAAGGCTGCTGCCAACAGCATCCCGAGTGCAAGCGTTCTGATCGCTCCGTTCTGGTGGATCGCGGAAATCCAGCAATCCAGCTGCGGTATTGTCGTGTGCGTGTCATAAGCATTCTTCCTGGGGGTCGCAGATTGTGTCTTCGATGGAGCAGCGTGCCATTTCCCCCCTTTTGTTGTCCTCTACCTAAGACATTCGGAAAACAGAGTGCGAAGTGGCTCAAGCGTGGGCGCATTTTTCGTGCGACGCGATCAGTTTAGTTTTGCGGGGCCGGTTCCACCGGCGAAAGCTAGACGGCGCAAGACCGGGGGGCAGAGTCGCAAACAAGTCCCCGGAATACATTGACTTTCGGGGCAAGGCGGGTTAGTTTTTTGCTCACTGGGGAGCATTGTCCCCACAGTCCCCGGAGAGTGGCCTTGCACTCTGATTCGTCCAACCAAGTCACGGAGTTGCTCGCGCGATGGAGCGGGGGCGACGCCACGGCCAGGGAGGCTCTGGTCCCTGTCGTCTACAACGAACTGCGACGCGTGGCGGGGCGGTGCCTGGCCGGCCAACACAATCAAACTCTGCAAAGCACTGCCCTGGTGCATGAGGCCTATCTACGGCTGGTGGGTCAGGACCGGTTGCGGGTGGAGAACCGCGCTCACTTCTTCGGCATTGCCGCCTTACTCATGCGCCAGATCCTCGTGGATCATGCTCGAAAGCGCGGCGCCGCCAAGCGCGGAGCTAACTGCCTGACCCTTACCCTTGACGAGGCGGTCGCCCTCCCGCAGAAACGGGAACTGGACTTGGTGGCGCTGGACGATGCCTTAAACATTCTTGCGGCAATGGATCCAAGGCAATCCCAAATCGTCGACTTGCGCTTCTTCGGCGGCCTGTCCATTGAAGATACATCTCATGTGCTGGGAATCTCGCCTGCCACGGTCAAAAGGGAATGGTCGATAGCTAGGCTGTGGCTACAGCGGGAGATGAGCCGTAGTGAATCCGTATGACTCCGGAGCGCTGGCAGCAAGTCAAGGGCGTGCTCGAGAACGTCCTGGAGATAACGCCGCCGGAGCGAGATGCCTTCCTTGACCAAGCCTGCGGCGGCGATCAGGAATTGCGCCGGGAAGTCGAGTCGCTTCTGGCGGCCGGGGATGATGGGCGCTCCAGCTTTCTGCAATCCCCACTTCTGATGCGCTTGGGCAAAGGGACTCGCGTGGGTGATTACGAAATTCAGTCCTTGCTGGGTGCTGGGGGCATGGGGGAAGTATACCGGGCGCGCGATCTGCGACTGCGCCGTGACGTGGCCATTAAAGTCCTGCCGGCTTTCGTTTCTTCCGATCCTGATCGTTTGCGACGCTTCGAGCAGGAAGCAACCGCGGCGGCCGCGCTGAATCATCCTAACATTCTGACGGTTTACCAGATGGGAACGCACGAGGGCGCACCCTATCTGGTTTCGGAGCTGCTGGAGGGAGAAACGCTGGGGGAGCAGATCAAGCGTGGCCGTCTGGCGGTGCGCAAGGCGATCGACAACGCGCTGCAGATTGCGCGTGGCCTGGCCGCAGCCCAGGAGAAGGGAATCGTGCACCGTGACCTGAAACCGGAGAACCTGTTCGTCACCAAGGATGGGCGCATCAGGATTCTCGACTTCGGGTTGGCGAAGCTGACGCAACGGCAGCCCGGCTCGGAGCTCAGTGCACTCTCGCTCGGGCATGCGACCGAAGCGGGTGTAGTGATGGGCACAGTGGGATATATGGCGCCGGAGCAGGTGCGGGGGCAGCCTGTCGATCATCGAGCAGACATATTCGCGTTCGGTGCGATCCTGTACGAAATGCTGGCGGGCAAACGAGCGTTTCAAAAGCCGACTTCAGTGGAAACGATGACGGCGATCCTGAACGAAGATCCGCCCGGGATTTCGCAGGTTGTGCCAAACCTTCCTCCAGCGTTGCAGCGCGTCGTGCATCGATGCTTGGAGAAAAATCCGGAGCAGCGCTTTCAATCTGCGTCGGACTTGGCGTTTGCCTTGGAATCGCTCTCGGACGCTGGGACGTCTGTCGCCCTCACCGGTTCAGGCCGAGCAAGGCTCGGCGGCTACATCCTGGCTGTTCCTTTGGTCTCCTTGCTAATCGCAGGCGGTCTTTTCTATCGCTCGCGTCATCAAGCCAAACCGCTGACCGCGAAGGACACCATAGTTCTCGCCGATTTTGCTAACACCACGAGCGATGGAATCTTCGACGACACGCTGAAGACGGGGCTCAACGTTTCCTTGAGGCAATCGCCTTTCCTCCATGTGCTCTCCGACAGCGAAGTCACCAAGACCTTGCAACAGATGACGCGTCCGGGCAGCACGAAACTCACGCCTGAGATAACCCGCGAGCTTTGCCAACGGGTCGGCAGCAAGGCGTACCTTGCCGGATCGATTGGCAGTCTGGGCAGCGAATTTGTGCTGGGGCTGAAGGCAGTGAATTGCCAGAACGGAGACACTCTGGTTCAGGAGCAAGTCACGGCGGCGTCCAAGGAGAAGGTGCTGGACGCGTTGGGCGAGGCGGCGTCCAAGCTGCGCGTCGAACTGGGCGAATCGCTGGCTACGGTGCAGAAGTTTGATGTTCCGCTGGCAGAGGCTACTACGTCCTCGCTCGAAGCTTTGAAGTCTTACAGCCTTGGTGAAAAAGCATTTCGAGAGAAAGGTGTCGACGCACTCACGTATTATCAGCGCGCCATCCAGCTTGATCCCAATTTTGCAATCGCCCACCGGGCAATAGGCTTGGTGTATGCCTATCTGGGCGAACGGAAAAGAGCTGCTGAGTATTATCTGAAGGCGTTCCAGTTGCGAGAGTATTCCAGCGAGCGGGAGCGGCTGAGCATCGAAGCGGCGTATTACTCGCACGTCACCGGAGAATTGGAGAAGGCTGCCCCGGTTTATCAGCAGGAGATTGAAAGTTATCCGCGGGAGGCTAGGGCGTATGGCGACTTAGCCTCAGTCTCTTATCAGCTTGGCCTATTTGATAGGGCGATAGAGACTGGCAGGCAGGCAGTGCGATTGGAGCCTGACTCAGTTTCTGGTTACGAGACTCTCGCTAACCTTTTCGGAGACACGCAGCGCTTCGATGATGTGCGACGGATCGTTCAAGAGGCGCGGTCGCGAAAACTCGACGGGATGGGATTGCATAGTGATCTTTATGCGCTGGCATTTTTCAATTCGGACTCAACAGGCATGGCCGAACAGCAGCAGTGGTTTGCCGACCACTCCCAATACGGTGATACCGGTCTTGCCCTCGCGTCCGACACTGAAGCTTACGCTGGTCACCTCGAAAAGGCGGAGGAATTAACGCGACGAGCAATTGAAACTGCCATCCGAGCCGATAACAAAGAATCTGCGGCAGTCTGGCAAACGATTGCAGCCCAGCGCGAAGCGGTTTACGGCAATCGGGCGAAAGCCTGGCAAGAAGCTGAGGAAGCGCTGAAGCTTGCGCCTGAGAGTCAGGGCGTAGAACCCGAGGCCGCGCTGGCATTCGCCTGGGCGGGCGACAGGGTACGGGCCGAGTCGTTGGCGCAAGATCTAGAAAAACGCTTTCCTTTAGATACTCAGACCCAATCGATCTGGCTGCCGGCGATTCACGCGCAAGCTGCGCTTGCCCAGAGGAAACCAATCGTCGCACTTACTCAGATCCAAGCTCCTTCGACCATCGAACTTGGCAATATTCAATTCGTCACCAATGGTTCCTGTCTCTACAACCTTTATATTCGGGCCAATGCTCTGTTGGCTGCGGGAAAGGGTAGTGACGCCGCAGCGGAGTTCCAGAGGCTCATGGACCACAGCGGCATCGTCTGGAACTGCTGGACAGGAGCGCTGGCCCATTTAGGACTAGCTCGTGCCAATGCTCTGCGGTCGAGAACTTCGCAGGGTGCGGATGCCGATGCCGCTCGCGTCCGGGCACGCGCCGCCTACAAAGATTTCCTCACCCTTTGGAAAGACGCCGACTCCGACATCCCTATCCTGAAGGAAGCCAAGGCGGAGTATGCGAACCTGCAGTGATCAAGCCCTGCCCCCGCGTCGCGCCGCGTGGCAATCAAGAAGTCAATGATTCCAGTCGTTCATCTTCGGGGTGGCCGAGAGAACGTTCCAGCAGATCAGAGCACAGGTTCTACTTCATCCAGAGTGCCTCGACGGTGTCCACCGCCAGCGTCTTTCCGTATCGAAGCCGCGTCTCCTTTAAAGAGGCGTTCCCAGGGCTTGAGCTGTGTGCGTGGAAACATGCATGCACAGTTCTTAGAGGGCTGGACCCCAGCAATTGGGGTCCGGCTACTCGGTTCAGATCACACAAACGCTCGTAAGCGTCGTGAATGTGAGGGAGCTTAATATGATGCGTGGCTCTTACTGCCGCTTCCGCTATGCGCTGTTCGTTCAGTAGCCGGGCCCTCTCCTTCGCACGCGCATGAGCCGCTGCCAGAAGACTGCCCACCTAACGCCGTTCGCTTGCAACGGGCACGTCAGAGGGTTGCAGTAAGTCGGTACGCCGGAAACGCCGCATGAAGTCGTTTCGCCAGCGCTCGCCCTGCTCTCCTGCCGCAGCGATGAGCAACTCGTCCTTGTCCTTTTCGGTCAGGCCTCGAATCCGTGCGGACAGCTCTTTGCGGCTCGGTCCAGCGGAGAGCGGTTCTGAAGCCTGTGCTGCAACCTCGACCAGATCCTCATCGATTTCGAGGAATTCGCTCTGCGCATCAAGTGAACCGGACAATTCTTGCAAGCCTGTAGATACGTGCGACTCCAAGTTCATCTTCATCAAGGCCTCCATCCTGCGTGCTGCGAAGCCAGCCAAGATATAGGCATCGGAGGTCGCCGCGAAGCACCTCTGAGCGCAGAGGCATCAGGGAGGCCATCCATCCGGTCCCGTCGTCCTCGCTGTCCCACTCGGACTCACTTCGAAATTCAACGATTACGAATCTCGCGGTTTTTCGCGCCGGCACGGTCTCGCCTGGCACCATGGCCTTGAGCGGCTTGTAGTCGACCGATTCGTGCGGGAGGCGAATATAGAACTCATGCGTTCCCCAGTTCGCGACGTAGACAAAAGCATCAAAATATTTCTCCAGCAGCTTGCTCGGATTGACTTTAAGGGATCCCCATTCGTAGTGCTTCGTGAAGCTCGTTGTGGTGATTGCGTTCCGCGTCGAGATGGAACGGAGCGCGGCCAACTCTTTTTTCGTAAGCGGACGGTCGATTGCGCGGAAATCGTAGTACTGGTATTCGCTCACCAGGTCCCTCGGTGCCAGTGGCGATAAGCGACAATCCATTCCACGCCTGCCGGTGCTGGCGTTGGCAGCGGCAAGTCCAGGATTGGGATCTTCTGGCGCGTTTTGCCTCGACGGCAAATGGCGACAATTTGGCCGTCTTGCGTCATGTCGACCTTCTCCACGTCAGCATCTACGCCGAGGACCTTCACATGGAACGGCAGCTCTAGGTGTTCCTCAATCATGGTGAAAAAACCGCCCACTTGTTCTTCTTCGCCGTAAGCATCCACGATCGCTTGTTCGATCAGTTCCTTCAGCCTCGCCTTGCTGAGCGAAGGGAGATCGGTCCCAGACTCGCCTTTCAGCTTCCGCAGAACCTCCGGGCGACTGCTCCGTTTCGTCATATTTCTCCGTTGATCGAAGGCGCTTTGGGAGATCGACTTTCAACTCCCTGAAAGAACTGCGTTCCGTTGCTGGCGTCCCGGATCGTGTAGCCGATCAGGTTATACCCTTTCAGACGACGCGCGTACATTCGCGCCAGCATGAGGACGTTGGAATCCACGTAATCGTAGACTCGCACAACGCGCTTGGCATCATGAAGTCTGTGGAGACGCCCTACGTATTGCTGTAGCGTTCCCTTCCAAGAGATGGGCATTGCCAGAAAGAGCGTATCCAAGCGAGCGTCGTCGAATCCTTCGCCGATGTAACTGCCGGTCGCCAGAATGATTCTTGGCTCGCGCTCTGGCATGGCCGCAATTGCCTCTGCTGTCGATCGTCGTTGTTTCTTGCCCATGCCACCCTTGAGGATGAACACGTTGTTCACTTTACCAGCAAGCTCCGCCTCGAAATATTTCAAATGCTCAGTTCTGCCGGTAAGAAGCAACGGTGAGCGGCCATCTCTGCTTGCCCGGATGAGATCGGTGAGGATCAATTCATTGCGGACGCGATCATCGACAAGTGCTGCGTACACCTCCTGAATCGGCGTGTCGGCTCGCTCCGGCGGCAAGAAAAAATCCGTCAACCGCAGAACTACTTCATGCTCGAACGGCGTAGCTGCCGTCATTGAGCGGGCGCTGAGCTTGAATCGAATCGGGCCGCACTGCATATAGATGATGGGATGGTGTCCATCTTTTCGCTCGGGAGTCGCTGTCAGTCCGACGATATACTTCGCTTTCACCTGCTTCATCACTTGCTCAAAGGTAAACGCCGATAGATGGTGGCACTCATCAACAATCACTTGACCATACTCTGCCACGAAGTCTTTCACCCCTTCCTTGTCATGGCTACTTTGAAGAATGGCAATATCTACACAGCCGCTGCGTTTGGCCGCCCCTCCCCCGACTTGGCCGATTGATTTTGCAGGAAGACCGAGAAACATTGCCAATCTCGCATGCCACTGGTCCAGCAACTGTTGACGATGCACCAAGATCAATGTGTTCACCTTCCGTGACGCAATCAACCATGCTGCGACTGCCGTCTTGCCAAAAGCTGTAGGAGCGCAGAGAATCCCCTCATCGTGCTGTGCGAACGCGTCAACGGCATCCTGCTGTAACGGGCGAAGTCGACCGGAGAACCCTACTTCGATCGGGTGACCAACGCACCGTTCGTCCCTAACCAGGGGCTTGATGCGGTGAGATTGCAACAACTCGATGACCTCCGCCAGACAACCGCGTGGTAGGGCAATGTGGTCGGCAAGTTCCTCGCCACAGGCGATGACTCGCGGCTTGTTGAAAGTGGGAAGCCGCATTGCTTGCGCCTTATAGAATTCAGGGTTCTGGAATGCCCCAAGGCGAAGCAACCGGTTCAGCATCGCGGAAGGAAGATCCTTTTTTTCGATATACAAGCGGTTGGCGCGAACAATTCGGACCTGCACCGGAAACGGGCCGGGTATTGGACGCTCTGCTCGCTTTCGGGATGGTGGCAACGTCCAAGGATCTTGTCCCTCATCTTCCGCAGAGCAGATTCTCACTCCGACAAGGTCTCCACTTCGTTGGGTTTCCACAACGACGGCCTCGGCAACAGAAATGGGCATCCGTTTCATGCTCGCCAGAAAAGCCCATTGGTCACCGTACGGACGAAACTCCGCATCTATGAAGACGCTGTTTCCGTCTGCGCGAGGAAGTTTTTGCAGAGGCAGAGCGATTAAGTTGCCAAGCCCTCCCTTTGGCATGGTGTCTTGGTTGGGGAAAAAGCGGTCGTACGAATCCAGTCCAAGTTGGTGACGGGACTCCATAGCACGAGTCAGGATTGCACAACCAAGTTTTCGTGCCGTGGTTGCGGGGATTGCTCGGTCGAAGAAGATCCACACGTGGCCGCCGTTTCCTGAGCGTGAACGCTCTAGTGCCGCTGGCACGTTCAGTTCGCAGCATACGGCCAGAAACGCGGTGGCATCCTTTTGCCATGTTTTCTTGTCGAAATCGACCGCGAGGAACCAGCAGGTCTCATCCTGCAGCAGCGGATAAATGCCGATGGTGTGATCTCCGACGAGGTGCCCACGTAATACCTCATCAGTCAGGGGTCTGAACTTCCGAGTCTGGCGGTCAACCTTCTTGCGGTCTTCGTCTTTGGCGCGAAGATAGGCCTTCCAGTCACGATCTGCCCTGGGCATGTACCCAGAACGCCCGTCGGTGTTCTCCCAGCGAACTGCATAGACATCGTCGCGCCCGCGGAAGAGGCTTCGGAACAATGCGATTCGTTGTTCAGCTTTCAAAACAGGAATATGAGCATTTGGCAGTGCGTTTGTTGTGACGGGAATCCCTGTAGTGGACTGCACCGCCGGAATCTGTAACCCGTGCTCCTGCAAGATACCTTGTAGACGAACATTTTCTTCACGCAAGCGCTGCATCTCAGCGAGAGCAGACTGCAGGTCCAGGAGCCTGGGATCAGATTCGTGCACGTGAAGGGATTATCGCTGTCTTCCATCTATGACTAAGATCAGGATAATCTCACAGTTTGCGGTCCCTTGGGTTGGTTTTGTTCAGTGTGATTAGGACTCTCATGGGGTGAATCTGCGGTAATTTCTGAAGGGCGATTGCCGCGGAAACGCCGGAGGCGCAATCCTGCTCGACCTGGGGCAGGCCGCGAGCAGTTGGGACCGAAATCCCTCAGGGAACCGAGGGCGATGTTTCGAATACTTGGTTCGGCAAGGTGAAATGAAAGGCTGTACCTCGTCCGTCGTTGGCAGTAGCCCACAACCGGCCGCCGTGCGACGCCACAATGGGACGGCCGATGGCCAGCCCCATCCCACTGCTTTTCGACTTGATGGTGAGGAAGGCAGAAAAGATCTGATCAACATTCCCAGCTGGTAGTCCCGGGCCTGTATCGCTGACCCAGAACAATAGTTGCCCGTCTTGTTCCAATTGTGATTTCAGCGTGAGTTCTCCGCCCGAGTCCTCCGCCCGAGTCCTTCATGGCTTCGATGGCGTTGAGTATCAGGTTCATGAACACCTGCTGCAGTGGCACACGGTCCGCTATGATTTTGGGCAGTTCGGCGGAAAGGTCCTAACGCCGGGGAGTGTCATGCGTCCACCTCTTGCGGAGCTGAAAGAGGCTGCTGTCGAAACCCCCAGTTTCGGAGCTGAGCACCTTGTAAGAAATGGAGCGTGAGCCCGTGCTGCGGGCGATCGAGCATCCAACTGGAAGATTGGTGGTCCGAATGGCGCGGCCGCACGCCTCGGTATGAAGCGGACGACCCTGGCGTATCGGATACGCAAACTTAATATTCTGCTTCGTCCTCAATGAGGGAAAAACCGGCGACCTGCGGCTGACGGCATATGCGCGAGGTTCTCTAGTTGGAAAAATGCCATATCAGGACGGAGGGCAGTGCAGACTGTCTCCGTGCATCTTAGGCTGCGATCAACCGGACCTAACTAGCTGAAATGGAAAGGAATGGAAATGAGTACCGCTGTGTTTGAATTTGCATTGCCTGGATCTTCCGTGAGCGCGGTGCCGTGTCATTCGCACTCTGGCATAACACTTGACAGTTGCTCGACAGTTTCTCGACAGTTTCGACGGTTCAGCACTAGCGCCCGCCAATCTTTCGAACCAGATCCCCGTATTTCCAAAGAATTAGAAGCACCAACCTGCTTCTGCTTTTTGGCATGCCAGTTGCCTTAATCCAACGTATGACCCCCCATCTTCGACAGGCGCCGGGCAAGACGGACAAAAATGTCCACACCGAACGCGATCTGGACATTGTCGAGCTGCGAGCTTCCACTCATTTGAAGACTGTTCGACATCGAAACAGGAAGGGCCGGTTCGTAAAAGGGGTATCGCCTTTAGCCGCAACAATTGTCATTGCGATATTTCTCTCAACATCAGCAATCGCACAAGAGCAACAACGTGCGTACAGCGAGTACACGTGTTGGTTCGGCGGAGCTTTTGAAAACGGACATGCGTTTTCGAGCACCATCGGTGCGAGAAATTATCAGCTCGAGAGCCGCTACGAACGGCTTATCTACTGGAGCCAACCCTTCGCAGTGCGCTGGGTTTTCGATGTAGTCCCAGTGGCGCTGGTCGGGGACCGGTACACCAGTACTGGCCGACGAGCGTATTCCTATGGCGTTGGCGGCAGCCCGGTCGGTGCGCAAGTAAACTTCGTTCACTATCGCCACGTCGAACCATTTCTCACCAGCGGCGGCGGCTTCCTGTACTTCAACCATCGGATGTTTGGAGCCACGCAGTTCAACTTCACTGCCCAGCTTGGCGGCGGTGTGCAGTTGTTCACATCCAGCCGCCGCACCGCCATTGATCTTGGCTACAAGTATCACCACATTTCGAACGCGAATCTGGGAAATCAAAATCCTGGGTTGGACTCGCATATGTTGTTCGTCGGGCTGTCCGTGTTTCGATGAGTGACCCGAAAGATGAAACCTCAACCGACACTACTTACTCCTAGCCAATAGCACGGCAAGAATGGATGCAGATCCTGCAATTATTAAGAGTTGCGACTGTCGGTGCATGCATCCTAAACTACGGAACGGGCGCGGTGTGACGAGAGTCTGGCAGGTGACAAACCATGCGATGAGCTGAGCCTGTTTCAGTCCGGCACGAGCGGTTCACGTTTGGCAGGGAAGAGCGCTCCTATAAACTCACGTCGTCACTCGACCGGTCACAAGGGAAGATGATGGGCCTTGCTCGCCAAGTCCGCGCCGGCAGTTGTACTGGTAACGACTACTCTCGTATTTCCGTGCGCGGGCATCGAGTTCTTATGCGGTGGCCGCGGTCGAGTATTGACCGGGTCTAGACTTGAGAGAATTTCGAGCGGACTGACTTATCGCTTGGAAAATCGACTTGCTCGTCTGGCATTTCGGCGCGTCCTGAGCTGGTGGTGAGCTCCCGCAGCCATTCGAGAGCTGAAGCCGACAACATTTCCGGTCGGACTCGCCAGCGCCAATTTCCGGCCGCCCGGCCCGGCACGTTCATTCTGCTTTCTGCGCCAAGGTTCAGAACGTCTTGCAAGGGAGCAATCGCCAGCGACGCTTTCGAGGACCACGACAGACCGATCAGCGCCGAGGCAGCATCGGCGCTTCCGCCCGGTGCGCGGTTCAGGTAACTCCAGAAGTTCTGGCGCTGATAATCTGGCAACTCGTCGTACCATTCCCGGGTTGGCGGATTGTCATGCGTGCCGGTGTACGCCACCGTGTTAGTGACGAAGTTGCGAGGCAGATAGGGATTGTCTGAATGGCCGTCGAAGGCGAACTGCAAGACTCGCGTTCCAGGCAGTTGAAATTGATCACGCAGTGCCGGTACATCCGGAGTAATAATTCCCAGATCTTCGACGATGAATGGCAAGTGGCCTAGCTCGTCGCGCAATGCTTCAAAAAATTGGGCGCCCGGACCCTGTACCCATTGTCCTGACTGGGCCGTCGCTGCACCGGCTGGAACGTGCCATGTGGCCGCGAAGCCGCGGAAGTGATCCAGCCGAATCGCATCCACGTGAGCGAGCAGGCCACGCACTCGATCAATCGACCACCGATAACCCGTTGCGCGCAGGGTGTCCCAGTTGTAGACGGGATTGCCCCACAACTGTCCCTGCGCGCTGAAATAGTCAGGGGGAACACCGGCAACGAATCGTGGCCGGCGATGCTCGTCAAGCAGGAATAACTCCGGGTTTGACCAGACATCGCTCGAATCGGGCGAAACAAAGAATGGCAAATCGCCGATTAATCTCACGCCTTTGGAATGGGCAAACGCCTTGAGCTGATCACCCTGGCGGAACAGCAGAAATTGCGCAAACCGGACCTGGTCGATTTGATTCGCTAACTCTCGACGCGCACTGGCTAGGGATCCGGGGCTGCGCTGAACCAGGTCTTCCGGCCAGTCCAGGTAATAGGCGCCATCATATTTGGCTTTCAAAGCCCGAAACAGTGCATAGTCTTCCAGCCAACGTCCCTGCTCGGCGCAGAACTCATCGTAGTTCTCGCGCAAATCGTCGCGCTTCCGGGCTTTAAAGTTGTTCCACGCAGTCTGGAGCAGGCGGGTTTTGAAAGGGACTACAGCATCGTAGCCGACAACCTCGGAAGGAAAAGTTGAATCGCAATCACTCGCGGCGAGCAATCCGTCTGAGACTAAGTTGTCGGGACTGATCAGCAGGTCGTTTCCCGCAAAAGACGACATGGGTTGATATGGCGAATCTCCGTAGCCGGTAGGACCGAGGGGCAGCGACTGCCACCATCTCTGACCAGCTGCGTGGAGGCGGTCCACCCAGGAAAACGCGGATGGCCCAAGATCACCTATGCCGTAAGGTGAGGGAAGAGACGTAACGTGCAACAGCAAGCCGGATGCACGGGAATCGGGCGGAAATGGCGGAAGGGTTACTGGTCCGCCGTTGGCGCTCACGCCCCAGCTCCGGAGCCGAGTGCGTTGCTCACAATGTGTTGAGCTTCGCTTAAGATCGCCTGCAGGTGCGATTCGCTCGCAAAACTCTCCGCGTAAATCTTGTAGATGTTTTCCGTGCCGGACGGTCTGGCCGCGAACCAGCCGTTCTTTGCAACTATTTTCAGGCCACCGATCGGAGCCTGATTGCCCGGAGCCTTCGTCAGCTTCGCGGTTATGGGTTCGCCGGCGAGATCTGATTCCTTCACCGCATCCGGAGAGAGCCTTTGCAGCTTTGTTTTCTGTTCCGGTGCAGCGGGCGCATCGATGCGAGTGTAATAAGAAGTGCCAAACTCCGCGGTCAATTCCTGATAATGCTGCGCAGGATCCTTGCCGGTGCGGGCGGTAATTTCTGCCGCCAGCAGATCCATGATCGGGCCGTCTTTGTCTGTCGTCCACACCGTCCCGTCGCGGCGAAGAAAGCTGGCTCCCGCACTCTCCTCGCCGCCGAAGCAGAACGACCCGTCAACCAGTCCTGCGACAAACCACTTGAAACCCACTGGCACCTCGGACAGCTTGCGTCCGAGCTTTGTAACGACGCGGTCAATCATGCTGCTGCTCACCAAGGTTTTTCCCACGACAACATTCTGGCGCCACTGCGGGCGGTGCGTCAGGAGATATTGGATCGCAACCGCGAGATAGTGATTCGGATTCATCAGGCCCGCAACTGGCGTGACAATTCCATGCCGGTCCGAGTCAGGATCGTTGGCGAAAGCAACTTGATATTGATCTTTCAGCCCAACCAGCCTCGCCATTGCATAAGGACTGGAACAATCCATTCGGATCTTGCCGTCGTGGTCCACCGTCATGAATGAAAAGGTGGGGTCGATGGTCGGATTGACGACTTCAACTTCCAGTCCGTAAATCGAATTGATCGGCTCCCAATACGGCCGCGCAGCTCCGCCTAGCGGATCAACCGCGAGCTTGAGCTTCGCGCCCCGAATGACGTCTATGTCCACAACATTCTTGAGATCGCGAACGTAGGGGAGGATGAAATCTTCCTGGTGCGTCGTCGCTGCCCGAATGGCCGCATCAAACGGAACGCGCCTTACATCCTTGTTGCCTGCCCGCAATAGATCATTCGCGCGATCTTCGACCCAACCCGTGACATCGGTATCAGCCGGGCCGCCATTGGGCGGGTTGTACTTGAAGCCCCCGTCCTCTGGCGGATTGTGGGAGGGTGTAATCACAATTCCGTCGGCGAAGTGTTCTTTTCGCTTCTGGTTGTAAACAAGAATTGCTCGCGAGATGACTGGAGTTGGTGTGACTCCATCGTTTTCCTGAATGATCGTCTCAACCGCATTCGCCGCAAGTACTTCGAGTGCAGTCCGCTGTGCGGGGGCGGAAAGAGCATGGGTATCTTTGCCCATATATAAAGGACCATCAATACCTTGTCCCCGGCGGTAATCGCAAATTGCCTGGGTGATAGCCAGGATGTGTGCTTCATTGAAGGCCCCGTGAAGTGAAGAACCGCGGTGTCCGCTGGTTCCAAAGGCAACCAGCTGGTTGCGGTCGCTCACGTCAGGTTTGCGTTCGAAGTACTCTCTCTCCAGCCGAGCGACGTCAATCAGCAATTCTTTCGGTGCAGGTTTGCCGGCCAGCGGCGAGAGCACTGGGCCTCCGGTCACAGAATGTTTTTCTAAGGTATGGGGCATGGCTCCGCCTTCCAGATTTCAGTCGCGTATTCGTGAATGGTACGGTCACTTGAGAACTTTCCTGAACTGGCCACGTTCAAAATGGCTTTTCGGGCCCATTCGCTGGGATTTGAGTAAAGTTCGCCCAGCCGGTCCTGGGCCTGAGCGTAAGAGGTGAGGTCCGCCAAGTGCATGTAATGATCGCCGTGAGTCAACAACGTCTCACGGATCGCTTCGAACGCTCCGGGCTCATTGCGGCTGAAATAGTCGGAGAAAATCAGATCCAAAGCTGCTTTCGTTTCCGGCTCGTGTTCGTAGTGCCAATGCGGGTTGTACCAGGCCTGGCTTCCCTGCACCTGTTCAACGGTTAAGCCGAACAGGAAGAGGTTCTCCTGCCCCGCTTCCTCGGCCATCTCGATGGTCGCGCCATCAAGCGTCCCAACCGTAAGCGCTCCGTTCATCATGAACTTCATATTGCTGGTTCCGCTGGCCTCGTAGCCAGCCGTCGAAATCTGGTTCGACACATCGCTTGCGGGGATCAGGCGCTCTGCCAGCGAAACATTGTATTCGGGGAGAAAGACAACTTTCATGCGACCTCGAACAATCGGGTCGCCGTCAATCGTGCCTGCCAGATTGTTGATGAACTTGATGATGAGTTTAGCCAGCCGATATGCAGGCGCAGCTTTACCGGCAAAAAAGAATGTGCGCGGGATCATCTCCAGGTTCGGATTTTCTCGAAGCCGGTTGTAACAGACGATGATTCGCAGGGCATTCAACAGTTGCCGCTTGTACTCGTGGATACGCTTGATCTGAGAGTCGAAGATAGTGTGGGGATCCACGACCTGTCCGCTCGTTGCTTTGAGCCAGTTTGCGAATTTTACTTTAGCTGCGCGTTTTGCGACATGGAACGTTTCCTGAAGACTGGAATCGCCGGACAGCGCTTTGAGACGGCTCAGTTGGCCCAAGTCAGTGATCCACTTGTCGCCGATAGCCCCGGTGATGCCACGTGACAATTCGGGATTTGCTTCGAGAAGCCACCGCCGTGGAGTAACTCCGTTTGTCTTGTTGCTGAAGCGATCGGGAAACATTTCAGCAAGCTCCTTCACCGTAGTGGTGCGCAGCAATTTTGAATGGACGGCCGCCACACCATTCGTGCTGTGCGAGCCGACTATCGCAAGATTAGCCATGCGGATCTTGCGTGATGGTCCTTCTTCCACCAGGCTAATGCGTTCCATGCGATTTGCATCTCCCGGGAAACGCACGTGCACTTCGTCGACCAGCCTTCGGTTGATCTCGTAAATGATCTCGAGTTGTCGAGGAAGAAGTGCTTCGAACCACGCAACCGGCCACTTTTCGAGAGCTTCCGGCAGAAGAGTGTGGTTCGTGTAGCCCAACGTTTTTCTCGTAAGATCCCAGGCCTGATCCCACCCAAGATGCGCATCGTCCAGCAGGATGCGCATCAATTCAGCGACCGCCATCGAAGGATGGGTGTCATTGAGCTGAATCGCGGCTTTGTTGGGCAATTCTTCCCAATCCGTGTTATGCCGCAGGAAGCGCCGAACCAGGTCAGCCAGCGAGCACGCCACCAGAAAATATTCCTGCATGAAGCGGAGTTCCTGGCCGGCGGTGGTGGAATCGTCGGGATACAAAAGTCGCGTCAGCGATTGCGCTTCGAGGGTTCCGGCCAGCGCACCCACGAAATCGCCAGTGCCAAATTCCTGAAAATCGAAGAAATCTGGTGCACCGGCGGCCCAGAGGCGGAGAGTGTTGATCGTCTTCCCACCGTAGCCTACAACTGGACGATCGAAAGGAATTCCGAACAGGCTGGATGGCCGATTTGGAATCACCTCGAGCCTTCCATCCCGCAGCTTGTAGCTGCAGCTCAACTGAATTTCCACTTGCTCGTGCTGGCGGCAGATCTCCCATGGGTCACCGTCGCGCAACCAATTGTCGGCACTCTCCTGCTGCGATCCATTCACAAATGATTGCCGAAACATTCCGTACTCGTAGCGCAAACCGTAGCCCGTCGCCGGCAGCTGCATGGTGGCCATCGAATCCAGAAAGCACGCCGCCAGCCGTCCCAGGCCGCCATTACCAAGACCGGCATCCGGTTCCTGCTCGATCAGATCAAGCCAGTCGATTCCATTTTCTTTGACGGCATGCTGGACAATAGGGTCAAACAATAGGTTGGTTACATTATTAGCCAGCGAACGCCCAAGCAGAAACTCCATTGACAGGTAGTAAATCCGTTTCGCATTTTGACGCTCATAGGTGGTCTTGGTTTGCACCCAGCGCTGCGCCAGAACGTCGCGTACAGAGTGCGCAAATGCTTCGAAGCGTTCGCGTGCGCTGGCTACTTTTGGGTCGATCGCGCGATCAAAAATCAGGTGCCTTTCATAAATGGCGGCTTCGGTCCCGGCAAATCGAATCAGGTTGCCGCCGTATTGCTCGAGAAGCTCGGAAAGATTCTCTGGCTTCGTGGCCATCGCGACCACTTTAGCAGAATTTGGTTGCGTGACGGTTTTTGTGCTCATTCCTAAACCTCGGGTTTGGGGCGATATTCCTTCGCCGCGCTTAATTGCAATTCATCATGTGATGCATTTTGGCGCGCTTCGGTTCCAACGTGGTGGTCATCGTTCCAGAGCCGGATGACTGGCCGGGACAGGTTATGTTCATAACTGAGTGCACTGAGGCTGGCCGGGTTTAACAGAAAATACCTGGCACCAGCTCCCGGACCGAGGCCCAGCCAGCGCGCCGTGAACACCCGTATAAAGTGTCCGCTGGAAAAGACCAGTACATCACCCGCAACCTGACGGATACGTTCAACCACGCGGTCCGCCCGTTCGCCGATCTCTGCGGGCGACTCACCCTCCGGGGCGCCGTCACGGAACAGGTCCCAGTTTGGGTATTTCTGGAGGATTTGCGCCGAGGTCAGTCCTTCATAGTTGCCATAATCCCATTCGACCAAGTCGGGATCGGTTTCTGCTCCAGCTCCAAACCCGGCCAGTTCGCAGGTACGTGATGCGCGCTGCAACGGGCTGGTGAACACCTTTGCGAAGCTCAATCCCTTTAGTCGTTCTCCCAGCCGCACGGCATTGCGCTCGCCATCGGGCGTCAAGGGAAGATCGGTGAGTCCGGTATGCTGGCCGGAGTGCGTCCAAGCTGTGTTGCCGTGCCGCGCGATGTAGACTACTGGGAGGTTTTCACTCATGCTGCTTCTTTTGTTTGCACCCTCAATCGGTCGCTCAAATTTCGTCTGCTGGGTGAGTAGATGTCTAAAGGCGGAATAAGAACCTGCAATTTTTCGGCCAAAATCGACGGTCACGCGCAATCTTTGAACCATATGGCTTTGCACGCACTTACGCCACACGGATCTGGGCTCGCTACAGAATTCCCGGCGGCGCTGCCAGCCAGAATCCGTCACTTGCCAAACGCTTGCCAGACGTTGGGACCTAGGTTGTAGCTCTCCCATGAAGCTTTCCTATAGTTGTGAATCGAACTGTCCTCTCGACGTTGGTCTCGCGCTTGCTGTGGGTGCAGTGGCCATTTTCGAGCCTCTGAACGATTAAGGGGATTACACCGGCGCTGATTGCCCGGAGTCAGGAGCAAAATGGAGACAATGTCAGCAGTGGAGGAACTCGACCGCCGCTTCGGAATTCCAGGAGTGGCTAGAATTAGCCAAGGTAACGGCGGTCTGCCGCGAATCCAGATCACTGGTTCGCGCGCCGAAGGCGAGATGTATCTACACGGCGCACATGTGACCTCCTGGAAGCCGGCTGGGAACGACGAGGTTCTCTTTCTGAGCACAAAATCCCGCTGGCAGGAGGCCCAGGCAATCCGCGGAGGAATCCCGATTTGCTTTCCCTGGTTTCGCGCCAAGGCAGACGATCCGAAAGCGCCGGCACATGGGTTTGTGCGCACAAGAAGTTGGCAGCTCGAGTCCATTGTGGAAGACAAATCTGGAGTCTCGGTGAGCATGTCCATCGAGAGCGACGAGCAAACTCGGCGCTGGTGGCCTGCTGACTTTCGCCTTTTGCATCGCGTTGTTTTTGGCCCCAAGCTCACCCTGGAGCTCATCTGTAGCAATACCGGCAAAACTGGTTTACGGTTCGAAGAGGCCCTGCACACCTACAACCGAGTGGCTGATGTTGCGAACGTGCGGTTGGAAGGTCTTGATGCGGTGCATTTCCTCGACAATACCGACTCGAACGCGGCAAAGGTGCAGCACGGTGACGTGACGATTACCTCAGCAACTGACAATGCATTTCTAGGCACTCAGAACGGCGTTGATCTGATCGATCCGGAGTTGCGCCGTCATATTCGATTGGAGAAGGCCAATTCGCTCACTACTGTGGTGTGGAATCCCTGGCGCGAAGGCGCTGCGCGATTGGGAGACTTAGGTGATGGCGAATGGACTCAATTCCTCTGTGTCGAGGCGAGCAACATCCTGGCCGCACCCGTCACTCTGGCGCCCGGCGAGGAACACAAAATGACGGCGGTTCTGAGCGTAGCGAAATCGTAGGGAGCCGAGTCTGCCGTCGCGAGAGTACAGCACTATGAGCCTTAAGACGAGGCGACTCTCTGATCGGCCAATACGTTGACCAACGACGGCCTCTGTCACTTGCCAATTGCTGGGCACTCTCCCTCCCGGGACCCAGCACCAAACCGGTTGATGCGCAAACGCTGGACGGCTAAATCATTCTCCGGACAAAGATTGGCGAGGGGAGTTACGCGCTCTAGAATGGAAGGCGGCAGGCGATAAAGGAAGCTCGAGGATTCTTGAAGCACGCCTCTCTCAGTTCGACGGCGGGGAGATCAATGTGGAGGGCAGCGAACAGATACGCTCGTGCGCTTGCAGGGGGCGTCTCGGTATCGATTCGTCGGCAAATCTCCGCGGGGTCTCCTCGTCATCTTCCAAGGGGCAAGCGCTTTATTGAGATTGCATCATAGGAGAAAGCAATGACGTTGCTTGAATCGTTAAAACAGTACACAACCGTGGTAGCTGACACTGGCGATATCGAAGCCATTCACCGGCATCGTCCGCAGGACGCAACCACCAATCCATCTCTCCTCTACCATGCTGCCCAGTTGCCTGCATACCGGCACCTGGTGGAAGAGGCGGTTAAACAGGCATCCGACCTGGGCGGCAGCGACGAGCAAATGGCGGAAGAGTTCATCGATCAGCTCTTCGTCCTCTTCGGAAGCGAAATTCTCAAAGTCGTTCCCGGCCGGGTGTCCACTGAAGTCGCCGCCAGTTTGAGTTTCGATACCCCTGGCACAATTGCAAAAGCGCGGAAGCTCATCTCGCTCTATCAGAAGAAAGGTGTGCCCCGCGAGCGGATCTTGGTCAAGATCGCCAGCACTTGGGAAGGGATTCAGGCGGCCAATGAGCTGGAGCAGGAAGGAATTCACTGCAACCTGACGCTCCTTTTCAGTTTCGCTCAGGCAGTCGCTTGTGCCGAGGCTGGAGTAACTCTCATCTCGCCCTTCGTCGGCCGCATATATGACTGGTATAAAAAAGAGGGAGGCGGCAAAGAAATACCTCCAGATCAGGACCCCGGGGTGGCCTCGGTCACGCGCATTTACAACCACTACAAGAAATATGGCTACAAGACTCAGGTGATGGGAGCGAGTTTCCGCAACGTGAATCAAATCCTCCACCTTGCGGGATCCGATTTGTTAACCATTAGCCCCGACCTGCTCGATCAGTTGGAGCGGACTGAGGGCACGGTGGAGCGCAGACTAGATCCGGCTACGGCCAAGGCGAGCAAAGACGAGCGCCTGCTCCTCAGCGAGAAAGCTTTCCGCTGGATGCACAACGAGGATGCCATGGCGACGGAGAAGCTGGCCGAAGGCATCCGCAAATTCAACAGCGACGCACAGAAACTGGAAGAGTACGCACTCTCGCAGGTCGCCGAAAAAGTCGGGTAATTGTGAGCGCTGGCCGGCAAGATTTTGAAGTGCGCCGGGAACGTGCTCAGAGGGAACAAGCCATCTCATACGGCAAATGACTTTGCCGACCCGCAATCTTCACGACGTCTTCGGTGAAAACGATCCCAAGAGTCGGCGCGCAGCCGCGACGAGATCTTCACCGAAGACTACGTGTTCTACGATCCCAGCAGGGGCGTCTACCGTGGCCGCGACGAGATCGATCGCGTCGCGGGCGCGATCACAAGCAAGGTAAGCTTGGGCGGACTGGCGCGGATTTCATAGCCTGCGTCGCCGATAGACCGCGGAATCCGCCGCCGATAATAATGATTTTCGAGCGTCCACTCATATACTGTTACACCTCCAGCCCAGATCACTGTTTTTGTGGACAGCATTTGCGGGGAAATGGCCGTTTTACACTCCATTCCTTTTGAACTTCCGATCGACTATTCCTTCGGCCGAATTAGAACCACCACCGATCGTGGAGCGACCGAATAACTCGCAGCCGGCAGTGCCTCGCCACCCTCTGAGAAATCGCCAGGACTAGCTAAAGCCGTGTCCACAATCCGTTTCCACTCTTGCGCCGTTCCTTCTTGAAGCCGAAACTCCAACCGCTCCCAATACGCGTTGATCATCACGTAAATGTCGTCATCGTCTTGAGAAGCTCCGTGCAAGCAAAACGCCAAAGTATGAGACTCGTGCGAAAGGTCAGCTTTCTCGCCGGTTCCGTACCAGGTAACATCCTCCCGCCAGAACCGGCTGCGGCTCAGCGAAGGATGCCGTTTCCGAAAACTAATCATGTTCTTGAAGAAACGGAAAACGTCTCGATTGGCCTGCAGCTGGCTCCAGTCTAGCCACCCCGTTTCGTTGTCCTGGTTATAAGGATTGTTATTGCCGAACTGCGTGTTCAAGAATTCGTCGCCGGCCCGGAACATCGGGATCCCGTTCGATAGCATGAGCAGACAGAAAAAGTTCTTTACCTGCTTGCGCCGCAGCGCCAGCACTTCAGCAGGCGCCCCTTCGTCGCCCTCGTAACCACAGTTCCAACTGTAATTGGCATTCATGCCGTCCTGGTTGTCGTTACCATTCACCCAGTTGTGTTTTGTATTGTAAGAAACGAGATCGTACAGCGTGAAGCCATCATGCGAAGTAACGAAGTTCACGCTCTGATAGGCGTGATAAGCTTCGGCTCGGTCATCGGGGAAAAGATCGTCGCTGCCGTAGAGACGACGCATCAGGTCGGGCACCATTCCCGAGTCACCTTTGACGAAACGGCGAACGTGATCGCGAAACTGCCCGTTCCACTGAAGCCAGGTTATGCCGGGGAATCCGCGGCCGAGTTGATAAGCGCCCGTGTCCCATGGCTCCGCAATCAGCCGTAACTTGCCCAACTCTGGATCACCCGCAATTTCCGCGAAGATCGGAGCATGCCCCCAGTTGAGAGATCCATCTTCATTTCGACTGAAGACTGAGGCGAGATCAAAGCGGAATCCGTCGATGTGCATCTCGCGTTTCCAATGGCGCAAGCTGTCCATCACCATTTTTCGCACGTGCCCTCTACCAAAATTTAGAGTGTTGCCCGTCCCCGAATAATTTGCGTAAGGATGGGTTGGGTCGGAGGACGCCATGTAGTAGCTGGCACCGTCAAAGCCTTTATAGCTGTAGATTGGACCGCGGTGATCTCCTTCGCAGGTGTGGTTGTAAACCACATCAAGCACGATCCCAAAGCCTGCCTGGTGAAACGCTTTCACCATGTTCTTGAATTCAATATGCTGTTCGTCGGACCCCGCACTCGAATATTGAGAATGTGTCGCAAAGAAGTTCAGCGGCATGTAGCCCCAGTAGTCCCCTTGCTGAGGGTCCCGCTGAAAGACCGGCATCAACTCGACAACCGTAATCCCAAGGTCTTTTAGATATGGAATTTTGTCGATCAGCCCGGCATAGGTCCCGGCACGAGATGGTTCCACCCCTGAGTTGGGATTTTTCGTGAAGCCTTTCACGTGAAGCTCATAGACAATCGCGTCCGCCTCGTGATGCGGAGAGGAGATTCCCTGCCAATTGAAGGTCGAGTGTCGGGCCGACAGCACGCCGAGCGGGGATTTGCCAGCATTTGGTCCTTCTCTCATTGCCGACTCGCGGTCAAACTCCGGAGGAAAAAATACGCATTTGGCATAGGGGTCGAGCAGAACCTTCTGCGGGTCAAAGCTATTGATGTAAGAAACCGCCTGGCCGGAAACCGAGTATCCGTAATAGCGAGCGTCACCAATTTCGCTGAGCGGAATGCGGCAATGCCAAATCCGGCCTGACTTGTTCCGCAGAAAATCGAAACGGTACGCCAATAACGGATTGAGCAAGTCCGCTGGAGTGTAGAGCAAAAGGGTGACACTTTCGGCATGCTCAGCATGCACAGCGAAGTTGAATGTTTGTTCCTCTTCAATCCAGGTGACGCCAAGCGGCAGTGGGCTGCCTTCGGCCTGCTCCCAAGTCGAACGCTTCCTCAGTGCAGCGGCCACCTGTCCAGTGCTGCGAGCTCGGTCTACTTTAGGTTCCATCACTGCAGGATCGCTCATTCCAGCAAGTTGGTGCAACAACCCGGTCGCGCATGAATCCCACAGTTTCCAGATTGATGGACACCGTCTGAAATGGCGGAATCGCCATCATCGCTCCAGGCACAGGTTTAGGTGAATCCTTTCTGCCCTGGGATGGATCACAGTATTTAGCCCACGGTTCCGAAGGCGGGCATCCTGATTTTGCTCCCATGGACGAGCGTCAAATCCGTCTGCTGCATTATCCTCTTCCTCGTCTCGGACCTGTGGGAGTGGAGCGTGTCTGCTCGGGAATTGGCGTTCCCAACATTTACGAATTTCTACGCGATGAGGAAAACATCACGGAACGGACGGAAATTGCTCAATTGATCGCATCTGTCAAAGATCACACCAAAGCCATCGTGGAAGCAGCTTTCGATCCGCAGCATCCCTGCGAATTGTGCCTGGCGACGGGCGGCGTGTACTGGGCTGGCGGCATTGTCCTTCACCTCGTGAAACTGCTGCAAAAACCGCAGTTCGTGCAGACTTTCACCAGAGAAGGCCGCTTTAAAAATTTAATGGAACGGATGCCGATTCACATCATCACCACAAGAGCGGCTCTTGTCGGAGCCGCCACATTCGGACTGCAGAGCCTAAGTAGGCTCAAAAACCGCGAACCAGCAAAAGCTTCCCTTGCGCCTGCTTAGTTGGCGCGACGAGATGGCAATCGAAGGAATGAAAAGGAGATCAGAATGGCAGCGAACCCTCAATCGCAGGTGAAGAAACGAGCCAGCAAACAATCCGCGTGGAAAGCACTGGCGGCGCACTACAAGGCAGTTTCAAAGCTCCACTTGCGGCAGTTATTCGCAGACGACCCCAAGCGCGGGCAGCGCATGGCAGTCGAGGCCGTGGGTCTATATCTCGACTACTCCAAGAATCGTGTTACTGATGAGACCCTTAAACTCCTTCTCCAGCTTGCCGCAGAGTCCGGTTTGCGCGAGCGAATCGATGCCATGTTCAGCGGGGAGAAGATCAACATCACAGAAAAGCGAGCGGTGCTGCACGTGGCACTGCGTGCTCCAAAAGAGGAATCGATCTTTGTGGATGGAAAGAATGTCGTGCCCGAAGTCCACGCAGTCCTGGACCGGATGGCCGTTTTTTGCAGTCTGGTGCGCAGCGGCGAGTGGAAGGGGCACACCGGAAAACGCATTCGGAATGTCATAAACATCGGAATCGGCGGCTCCGACCTCGGTCCGGTCATGGCGTACGAGGCGCTCAAGCACTACGCAGAACGCTCGATGACCTTTCGCTTTGTCTCCAATGTGGATGGAACAGACTTCGCTGAGGCGGTACAGGATCTCGATCCGGCGGAGACGCTATTCATTGTTTCGTCAAAAACTTTCACCACCCTCGAGACCATGACGAATGCTCAGACCGCTCGCGCCTGGTCGCTAGCCGGACTGGGAGGCGATGAAAAGTCAGTGGCGAAGCATTTTGTCGCGGTTTCGACCAATGCTGCGGAAGTCTCGAAGTTCGGTATTGATACGGCCAACATGTTCGGATTCTGGGATTGGGTCGGCGGACGCTATTCCATGGACTCGGCGATCGGCCTTTCGACCATGATTGCCGTCGGTCCCGAAAACTTCCGCGCAATGCTGAGCGGCTTCCACGAAATGGACGAGCACTTCCGCGCGGCTCCATTTGAGGCCAATCTGCCGGTTCTCATGGGGCTACTAGCAGTGTGGAACAACGACTTCCTTGGTGCAGAGACCGTGGCTGTACTGCCTTACGAACAGTACCTCAAGCGCTTTCCCGCATATCTGCAGCAGCTGACGATGGAGAGCAACGGCAAGCATGTCACCCTCGAGGGGAAAGCAGTCCACAAAGACACAGGTCCGATCTACTGGGGTGAACCTGGGACCAACGGTCAACATTCTTTCTATCAGCTGATACATCAAGGCACTCGCCTCATTCCCTGCGACTTCATCGGATTTGGAAAGGCCCTCAATCCGCTGGGCCGCCATCATGACATGCTGCTCGCCAATGTTTTCGCTCAAACGGAAGCGCTGGCATTTGGCAAGACGCCAGAGCAAGTGAAAGCGGAGGGTACTCCGGACTGGCTTGTGCCGCATCGCGTCTTTGAAGGCAATCGTCCATCGAACACGATATTGGTCGAGCGGCTGACGCCCGAAATACTGGGCAAGCTGGTTGCGCTTTACGAGCACTCCGTGTTCACACAAGGCGTGGTCTGGAACATTGATTCGTTCGATCAGTGGGGTGTTGAGCTAGGCAAGGTCCTGGCGCAGCGCATCATTCCAGAACTCGAGAACCCGGCTGAGCCGGTCCTGAATCACGACAGCTCAACCAATACATTGATTGAACGCTACCGCAAACTCAAGGAGTCCGAATGACAACCATCGGCTTTAACGAACCTTTATATATCTTGCCCTTCGATCACCGGGGGTCGTTCCAGAGCAAAATGTTTGGTTGGTCGGGAGCGCTGAGCCCAACGCAGAGGGCAGAGATCGCCGCCGCCAAGCAAGTCATTTACGATGGCTTCAAAGCCGCGCTCAAAACCGGAGTGTCTGAGGGGAAGGCCGGCATCCTTGTTGACGAGCAATTCGGCGCCGCCATCCTTCGTGATGCCACGGCACACGGTTACACAACTGCCTGCCCGGCGGAGAAGAGTGGCCAGGAAGAGTTCGACTTCGAGTACGGCCAGGAATTCGCCCAACACATCGAGACTTTCCAGCCAACTTTCTGCAAAGTCCTAGTTCGCTACAACCCGGAGAGTGATCGCGCCCTAAATCAGCGACAGGCAAACCGACTCAGAACGCTTTCGGACTATCTGCACAATGGCGGTCGCAGCAAATTCATGTTCGAGTTGCTGGTCCCCGCAGAAAAGTCGCAGCTCGACCGAGTCAGCGGAGATAAGAAGGCCTACGACTTGCAACTCCGTCCCAGACTGATGGCTGAGACCATAATGCAGCTGCAGGATTCAGGGGTCGAGCCCGATGTTTGGAAGATCGAGGGACTCGATCGCCGCGACGACTGCGAAAAGATTGTCGCGGTTGCACGTCGTGGACACCGCGACAAAGTCGGCTGCATCATCCTCGGCCGTGGAGAGAACGACCAGAAGGTGCGCGAGTGGCTCACCGCTGCCGCCACAGTCAACGGCTTTATCGGATTCGCTGTGGGACGCACCAGCTTTTGGGATCCGCTGGTGGACATGCGCGCGCAGAAGATCACACGCGCGGCGGCTGTGGCCGAGATTGCCCGCCGCTATCGCGAATATGTCGGCATTTTCGAGAGCGCACGCAGTGAATCTCACGCGCTTGTGAGCTAGGGGGAAATCTCGCAACATGCAAAACCATATCGTCAAACTCGCTCCCTCGATTCTTGCCGCTGACTTTGCGTATCTGGGTGAGCAAGTGGCCGAAGCCGAGGGGTCGGGGGCATCGGATTCATGTCGATGTGATGGACGGACATTTCGTTCCCAACCTCGCCATCGGAGCGCCGATTGTGCAGTCGCTCCGCCGAGTCACGCGCCTGCCGCTGGAGGCGCACTTGATGATTTCCCATCCGGATTCTTTCCTCGACGAGTTTGCCGAGGCCGGCTCGACGTCATTTCTCGTTCATCGGGAAGGTAACAATAATTTGCACCGCACGGTGCAGCGCATGAAGGCTCTTGGAAAATGCGCTGGAGTGGCAATTAACCCCGCTACTCCTGCTTCGGTTCTGGAAGAAATACTGCCGGATCTCGAGGTGCTGGTCATGACTGTGAATCCGGGCTTCGGACACCAGCATTTTCTTGAATCAACGTTGCCCAAGATCCGGCGGGTCGCGCAAATGATCGAGCGGATCAAGCCCGACTGTGAGTTAGAAGTCGACGGGGAGTTGATGAGGCGACTGCTCCAATGGCAGTCGCAGCAGGAGCCAATGTCCTGGTCGCAGGTACGTCAGTATTTGGTGCTGACAAAGACGTGTCGACCGCAATGGAATGGTAGCGTGACGCAGCGACGCAGGTAGCGCAGTGAATCAAACGCAATTTTCTGAAGAGGAGAACTTATGGAACTCGGAATGATAGGGCTGGGCCGGATGGGCGCCAACATGGTGCGTCGGCTAATCAAGCAAGGACACAGATGCGTTGTGTTCGACAGGTCACCGCAAGCGGTGGCCGGTCTGGTCAAAGACCAGGCGATCGGAGCAGATTCGCTGATCGATCTGGTGAAGAAACTGGAGAAACCACGCGCAGTGTGGCTGATGGTTCCGGCGGCGGTCGTTGATCAGACCATCGCCGATCTGTTACCGCACCTGGAAGCAGGCGACATCCTCATCGACGGCGGAAACTCCTATTACGTGGATGACATTCAGCGTGCCAACAATCTCACCCCCAAACAGATTCACTACGTGGACGTAGGCACCAGCGGCGGCGTGTGGGGTCTCGAACGTGGCTACTGCATGATGGTGGGCGGCGAGAAAGAGGTCGTCCAGCACCTCGATCCCATCCTCTCGGCGCTCGCTCCTGGAATGGGTGACATATCACGCACGCCTGGACGCGAGAAACTCGATGGCACCGCGGAGCAAGGCTACCTGCACTGCGGCCCAAATGGCGGCGGCCACTTCGTCAAGATGGTGCACAACGGAATCGAATACGGGATCATGGCGGCCTACGCAGAAGGGTTGTCGGTGCTGCGCTCAGCGAATGTGGGCAAACAACAGCACGGCGTTGATGCGGAAACCACTCCGCTACGCGACCCGGAACACTACCAGTACGACTTCAATCTGCGGGACGTCGCCGAAGTGTGGCGCCGCGGCAGCGTGATCGCATCGTGGCTGCTGGACCTAACTGCAACCGCCTTGATTCAGGATCCCGGGCTTTCGAAGTTTGCGGGCCGCGTGTCCGATTCCGGCGAAGGCCGCTGGACCATCAAAGCCGCGATCGACGAAGCGGTGCCGACCCCTGTGCTTACCGCTTCGCTGTACGAGCGTTTCAGCTCACGCGGCGAAGCTGACTACGCCGACAAGCTACTGTCCGCGATGCGTTTTGAATTCGGCGGACATTTGGAAAAGCCGAAAGAAAAATCTGAGGCTGCTTAAAGGAGACATATTCATGACCAGTTCTCACTCGGACGCGCTCGTTTTCTTCGGCGCCACCGGCGATCTTGCGTACAAAAAGATTTTCCCGTCTCTGCAAGCGATGGTAAAGCGGGGGCACCTCAACGTTCCGGTGGTCGGGGTCGCCAAAGCTGGATGGAATCTCGATCAGCTTCGCGCTCGCGCGAAAGACAGCTTGGAGAAACATGGTGGCCTAGATCCCACCGCTTTTGAAAAGTTGGTCGGCTTGCTGCGCTATGTCGACGGCGATTATCAGGATCCGGCAACCTTCACCGCGCTTCGCCAGCAGCTCAAAGACGCGAAACGCCCGGCACATTATCTGGCAATCCCGCCGGTTCTGTTTGAAACCGTGGTCCAACATCTGGCCGAATCCGACTGCGGACGTGGGGCCATGGTTATTGTAGAGAAGCCTTTCGGGCACGATCTGGCGTCAGCGCAGGAGCTGAATCGGGTTCTGCTGAGCGTCTTCGACGAAGCCGACATCTTCCGCATCGACCATTACCTGGGAAAACGCGCTGTGAACAATGTGCTGGCGTTCCGCTTCGCCAACACTTTTGTGGAGTCGTTTTGGAACCGCAACTACATCGAGAGTGTCGAGATCACGATGGCGGAGGACTTCGGGGTACAGGGCCGCGGAGGGTTTTACGATCAGACTGGAACCATCCGCGACGTGGTCCAGAATCACCTATTCCAGGTGTTGTCAAATCTGGCAATGGAACCGCCCGTCCGTTCCGACAGCGAGTCAATCCGTGACGAAAAGGTCAAGGTGTTGCGAGCGATTCCACCGATCGAGGAGAACAACCTGGTGCGCGGCCAGTTCCGCGGCTACCGCGATGAAAACGGGGTTGCGAAGGATTCGCAGACCGAGACCTTTGCCGTGGTGAAGCTGGAAATCAATTCCTGGCGGTGGAAAGGTGTGCCGTTCTACATTCGCGCCGGCAAGTGTTTGCCGACGACTTGCACCGAGATCGTCGCTAAGTTTCGCAAACCGCCGACCCTGATTCCCGACAGCCAGTTGGTCGAAAACCACCTTCGCCTCCGATTGAGTCCAGAAATCACCATCGCGATGGGGATGATGAACCTCGCGGCTAACGCTGAGGGACTCGCTCTCGAGGCCGGCGAGATGGTGGCCAGTCATTCTCCGCGTGCGGATGAGATGGATGCCTACGAACGCGTGCTCGGAGCGGCTATGTCTGGAGAAAGTACCTTGTTCGCGCGCGAAGACTACGTCGAAGAGGCGTGGCGGATTGTGGAACCGGTCCTGAAAAAGAGCACGACGGTTCATCTGTATGCACCAGGGACTTGGGGCCCGAACGAAGTTGATCGAGTGGCGCCAATTGGGGGCTGGAGCAATCCAGGCGAGAAGAAAGCACTTGCACCTGCAAGCGAGGCCGCGTGATGAAGATTAAAGTCTATGCCGATGCCGACGCGGTCGCCCTCGAAGCCGCAAAACTGATCGCCAAAGCGGCCCAAGAGGCAGTCGCGGTTCGGGGCAAGTTCGTGATCGCGGTGAGTGGTGGAAAAACACCGTGGATGATGCTTCGCGATCTCGCAAAGCAAGAAGTGCCGTGGAACGGCGTGCAGGTCGTGCAGGTGGACGAGAGGATTGCGCCCGAGGGCGACCCCGATCGGAATCTTACCCACTTGCGTGAGAGCCTGTTGGAGCATGCACCTTTACGCCCTGGCCAGATCCATGCCATGCCGGTAGAAACTACCAATTCCGAGACGGCTTGCATGCAATATGCACGGACTCTGAACGAAATCGCAGGCTCACCGCCTGTGCTCGATCTCGTTCACTTGGGACTCGGACCCGACGGCCACACCGCCTCGCTGGTGCCGGGAGACCCGGTCCTCGATGTGAAAGATGCAGACGTTGCACTCACGGGGGTGTACCAGAACCGGCGGCGCATGACGCTAACGTACCCGATTATCAATCGCTCCCGTCGCGTGCTTTGGCTAGTAACCGGAAGCGAAAAAGCGGGAATGCATGCCCGCTTGCAAGCTGGGGATGTTTCCATTCCAGCCGGCCGCGTCAGCCGGGATCATGCGGTGGTTTTGGCAGATCTCGCTGCCGCGGGCCAAGTTGTTAAGGAATCGAAGACAGAAGTGGCTTGAGAGAACGCGGTTTATCGGGAGTGTCGCCGGATTATTCTGCGACCTCATGATGAAGGAGAGAACATGCGCATTGGAATTGCCGCCGATCACGGCGGGTTTGAATTGAAACAGGACCTTGGCAGCCGCCTCACTGCCACGGGTCATAACATTGTTGACTTCGGTGCAAACCGCCTCGAGCCAGGCGACGACTACTCGGATTTCGTTACTCCGTTGGCGCGGGCCGTGGCCTCAGGCACGGTAGAGCGCGGGTTGCGGTTTGCGGAAGCGGGGTGGGTGCTTCCGTCTGCGCCAACAATATAGACAGGTCCAGTCGTTCCGATCTGGACAACTGATGGCGTGTTGGCCGATGCCACGGTCATGAACTGCTGAATCATGTGTCTGCAAGTGGTTGCAGAACTACTATCGGATTTGAAGCGCATCGTTGAGCGTGGACTCGACGTTTCAACAGGAATCAACTATTGGCACGCGGTCGTGACAAGAGATCGATTCGCCCGCGCTCAAGAAGCAGCTTGTATCCAGCCCATCCCGCCAGGCTCGTTGTGAATACAACTGCGATGGCGACCGCTTGTACCGGAAGAGTAGGTACGATGAACATCATGAATGTCGCAACCAGCATGATGATAAGGAGGACCAACGCGAAGCTAAAAAACAGGATGGTTTGCCAGTTGATCTGCCTCGTGTCGTTTGACCCAGAGGAAAAATGGCCGGCGACGATGACCGGCTGGAGAGCCATCAGGATGAGCACGACATCGCAACCTATTACGCTGCCATACTCGAACGAGTAACCTTGGCGAAGGGCCAACGCCGTGGCATAAATGATCGCGAGAGGTGCCCAGGTCGAGGCGCGTATCAGGTTCGTCTTTAGCATTACACGAGAGATCTCCCCATAGCCGATGGGGAAAGAGGCATAAGCAGGAAGAACGAAACCAGACGCAAAGGGGCCCTTGAAGCCGGGCCATGACCCGCCTAGGATCGGGGCACTCATAAAGCCAGCAACGACCATTGGCAAGAAAAAGAGCCAGGACGGTAGTGACGGCGTAGCCAAAGTGAGAGCCACACCCGTCGCCGTCACGATCGCCGCAGTCCGCCATTTCTTCGACCAAGTGCCAAGATCATCCACCAGCATGAATTCCGCAACCACTTTCTGTCTGTCGGTCAGCGACGCCGCGACTATTCGCTCGATCCATCCCAAACGAGTCCAATCAGCACCTTTCAATTGACGAACCAACGGAATGTCCACCGGCCACGGTTGCTCAGTTCCGCCGGGTTCTGCCATTGGCGTCTGTTTGTGAGCGTCACCGGAAGCTGGAACAAAGACCGCGTCGAACGCACTGTCAGGCGACGCGAGTTCGGACGCAAGTCGGGATCGAAGCTTACGCAGCACAAGAGGCAGAGCCGCCGATAGGATGAACGCCGGCAAGAACCAGAATCTTTCGGCGCTGTCCGCACTACCGACCATTGCGGCAAAGCCATGCGCGACCCATCCAGCGGGTGTAATCAGCGTGGCAGACCAAAGGAACCGTAGAGCGTTTTCTGGCAGATACAGGCATACGATCATCAAGCCGTAAAACGGAAAAATCGCTGAGGTCCGAATCCACTTCGGCCTATAGGCGAGCACTGCCGTGCCGATGCAGAGTCCGGAGAGCGTTTGAAGCACCGCTGCAACCAGTATGGCCCCCAAATCATGCCAGAGATTTCCGTAAACAATCGCATATGCTCCATAGGCCAATACGAAGACGGCAAAAGCACCTATCCATGATCGGAAGAAACGGCGCGCCTCATGCCGCAGATACTCATCATCCAGTATAGGTAAGGCGATGAGCACAGCGCGGTCGTAGCCGCGAAGTACACGCGCGTAGTAGTTTGCGCAGCGAAACAGCGCAGTCCCAGACGCGTATAGCGCGACAACGCTCAACAACGCGAGGGCTCTGCCGGAGCGTGCAGCAACAAGAAACAAGACCGCGAGAATGTAAACAGATCCGAGAGCGGCTCGGAAGTTTCGGTTTCGCCTCCACCATCGCGTTCGGTGCTGTCGATACTCTTTCCAGAGCAAACGCGATTCGCGCAGTTCTCTGCGCGCTTTCGCTCGGACTCCACGCTCGACAGCCGGCGCGCTTAGTTTCACTGTGGACTACTCCGTAGTTGCTGAAATAATTGCTCTAGCACGCTGCTCCCATCATGACCCGAGGCAGCCCCCTGAAGCTCACCAAGAGGAGCGTAATAGCGAACCTGGCCACGCTCTATTATTAGCAGTCGGTCGGAGAGAATTTCGGCGATGTCGAGTATCTGAGTTGAATAGACGACGGTATTGCCCCGAGCCGCCGCCGCTCTTGCCTCGCGCTTCAAGAATGTGATTCCGTTTGGGTCCATGCCCGATGCAAACGGTTCGTCGAGCAACAAAAGCTCCGCATCAACCGCTAAAAGTGCGGCCAGTGCAGCCTTGTACGCCTGACCGCGTGAGAGTTTGGACATCGGTGTGTCTACCAAGGGCAACAAATCGAAACCCCTTAAGAGTTCTAAAACGCGTGGTTCGACAGCCGGATCGTCGGATTCATATAGCCGCAGAACCATCCCAATATGACGCAGAACGGTATGGTGCGGAAAGGCAATCGGGAAATCGGGAAGAAATGCGATCCTTCGGCGTAGGTCCATACTTCCACGGGTGAACCTCTCACCGTCGTACAAGATGGTCCCAGAGCCAGTAACTACGCCGCTGAAGCAGCGAAGCAGCGTTGTTTTTCCCGCTCCGTTGACGCCCAGGACTGCCAATATCTGTCCGGGTTCGATCGTGAACGTAACACTGTCCAGCGCGCGCACTCCGCCGTACCGCTTTGAGAGCGACTCGACCGATATTCTCATATCGACGCCGAATCTAACGTGTCTGGGCAAGAACTGCAACCTAGACGCCGAGATGGAAGTCGGGCGACCGGCAGCATAGATAGATCGATAGATAGATTGGATTGTCGTTCGCAACAAGCCATGTACGTTTTGGCCTAGGGGTAGCACCTTAAGGTTGGGCAACCAGCGCTGGCGTGCCTCTCGTTGCATTCCGCGATGGAAACCGACAGGTCCCTCCTGATACCTCGTTCGACTCGCCCAGTTTCCGCGTTCATGCCGCAAATTCTCGGCACCGTATTTGCTGTCGTCATTTCGCCGAAAACTGGCACTGTTGACACAGCCGCGAGCTAGTGCGCGCGCAGTCCTGCGCGGCGAATTGAGAGACCTAGGGATTTTTTAGCCAACCGTCCACTCGTTTCAGTTGTAATGATGATCCGCTGGTGAGTTTTGCGGGCTGCGGAACCCACTACTAGTGAGACGGGGCGGATCTTTGAGCAACGGTGGTGCTGGGACGTTTGGCAAGAAAATCGGGTGACTTTAACCGCTTGGGGAGGATGAGCGCAGCGGGAACCACCATGACCAGCGCCAGGATGTAACAGATTCGTGCGGAGGACGGACACGAAAAACCCTTTGCTCTCCGGGCGCGAGCTGAGCCGCCGGCCGACCCATTCTTCCAGACTGTGGTGAGCGTGACGCTTGCGAGCAGGGCCAGAAAGATGGTTATGAGCTTGATGATCCATATCCAGTAGAGCGCGAGTTGATGACTCCTGATCGCGCCTTGGCCGACCATGAACAGAATGCAACTTGCCTGCTGGGCGCTGGTCATCATCCCGGCCAGGCCTACGGGGATGTTCGCGTCAACCATGCCACAGGAGCGACCTTGACGAGGCTACGTGCGGCGCCACTCCGGGGCCTCCGGGGCCCGCCGGACATCCCCAATAGTTCCGCCGTCTGCTTCCACGTAAACTCCGGTGCTGCGGTGCTGCCGATGCCTCGATGCCGCAACGATCACACGACCAGTTACCACGGACTTCAAAAGGGAAATGTGGGCTAAACGCAATGGATCCTTACTTTCGGGGACGAGCCCTTGACCAATACAGCCTCAACGCCGTGTCCTCGCCGTTTCGCAGCCATTCCGCGACGTCTTTCTCCTGGAAAGGACGGTCCCCTTGTTCAAGGTCAAGATTGAGCAACTCGGTGACTTCGCCGGCAGTGCTTGGTTTCTTAATCTTGTTCAACGCTCGCGAAATGTGCTCGCTGAGACGACGATTCGAGTTCGGGGTCTTCTTCATCAGGGAAGGAGAATTTTTCAGGCAACCGCCATTACGGGGTTTAGAAGAGGAAACTAGAAAAGGTAAAGGCTGTGACATTGGTTATGCTCTAGCCGCCAACTCCTGCGAGGGAGCCAACAGCGTGGAGGCATGCACCGTCACAGCCCTTGATGCGATCACCGCTTTCGCGGTTCCAAACCCCAACTTCCCCTCGCAGAGCCGTCGGTTTTTTCAGGTCTGGCTGCTCTTCGGGTTGCCCCGCCGAGTCAATCACTCAGCCTACTTCGGACTGGCAAAAGTTTAATTAAGCCAACCCTTTCAGCCGTCGACGGAAGTTACCCTAAATACTTATTTCCGCGCTGTCAATGCCGCTTTTCAGTGCAAAGGCTGAATCTGAAGGGAGCGCCCAGCGAGATTGCAATCTGTTGAATTATTGACGCTTAATGAATGGTCGGTACGTTTTTCCACAGTTCCCCACAGCTTAATTCACAACAAAGACCAACCGTGGATTTGGGATCTGGGTCGGTCGGCCTCCAAGGTACCTGAATCGGCGAGAGTTCGAGCACGCTTCGGACAACTGATTACGAGTAGTTCGGTCGGGAACAGGTCCCGAGCTTGCGATCACCTTTTGAGATCAAACACTTCCGTACAACTAAGCCCGCACGGAAGAATCGCAAATTTCTTCCACAGAGCAGAAAGGAAAATGCTCGAACGCGTTGCGGAGGCATGGTCTGTCTACGCCGAGGTGTGCCCAGAGTGAATGAGAAATTGGATTTTCAGCGGAGAATTACGGATCCTCTACCCCGAGAATTCAAGAACTTTCGCGACTATCATGCAGACGAAAACATTTTGGTATGTGGCTGTGGCAGCTCACTTTCGCGTTGTTGCTCCCGAACGCGTGGTCACGATTGGCGTGAACGATGTCGGAAGGCTATTCGACCCCGATTACCTCGTGGTATTGAATCCGCGACAGCAATTCACTCAAGACCGCTGGCGCTACGTTGAGCAGAGCCGGGCTCGCGCTGTTTTTAGTCAGCTGGACCTGGGTATCACTCATCCTCATCAGGTACGGGTTGAGCTGGGGATGCTCGGGGGAACCGACTTTTCAAATCCCAATCTGCTCCCGTATACCCGCAACTCGCCCTATCCTGCACTCTGCCTCGCGGTGCACATGGGCGCTCGACGGATCGGTTTGATCGGCGTCGACTTTACGGACAACCATTTCTTTTTCTTTGCCGCCACCGGACGCCATTCGCTGGCTGGAGAATTCCCCCAGATCGAGCGCGAATACTGCCAGCTGCAGCAGAGTTGCGCCCGGCGAGGCGTCGAAGTCTTTAATTTGGGCGCGGAGAGCCGGCTGACCGCCTTCCCGAAGATGACGCCGGAAGACTTCCTGGAGAGCGCGGTTTCGCCCCGGCGCTGGTCGCGCCAGAAATTGTTTTTTGTCCATCACCATTTCGTGACTTGCGGCAAGGTGTTTGAAGATGGCCTGGCGCACGCCGCAGACCAGCTGGTGTTAGAGCCACATGCCGCCTATTGGGACGATCCACAGCTTCCTGAGAGGGTTGAGAGCGTCGCTCCCGACCTGTTGTTCGTCGTGAATGGCCGACGCTTTGCCTGGCAATGGGGAAAGCGATTTGCAAAAAATCGGTCGGCGGTGTGGCTGCTGGATGAACCTTATGAAGTCGACGACACCAGCAAGTTTTCGGCTCTGTTCAACACGGCTTTCGTGAATGATCCGAACACGCTGGGACGGCACTCTAATGCCTGCTATCTGCCAACGTGTTACGACCTGCGCGCCCATTTTTATCGGCCTGCCGAGCCGCGCTCGAATTCTGTAGGCTTTATAGGTTTTGCAGGTCCGGAGCGCGAGCGAGGACTGGCGCGGCTGGCACAGCGAGGAATGCTCTCCTACACAGTGGGTGGGCACGCAGGCACATGAGTGAAATCGCGTGCTAACGACAGTTACGAGCCGTCGAACTCTGCAGCTTGAAGTTGATGTCGGTGCGCCATTCGCCGTCGCCAAGGTCGATTGTTTTCGCCTCTTCTCTGCTACGCACGCCCGGATAATAAACTCGCGTTTTCCATTCGCGACTGTTGTACGGAGCCAGCAGGCCTATTCCAACGATATAGGAACCGGCTTGCCGCCCCGTAACCTCGAAGTGTCCCTCCTCGTCGGCGACGACGCTAAATTGGGGGTGTACGGGGAAGATTGGGATAATCGCGATTTTTACGCGGCTCGCAGGTTTTCCTTGCGCAGTCGTAACTCGGCCCGCCAGTTTACCGTCGGTGAGCATAGTGAAATTCGTGTTAAGACACGCACCATTCGCAATATATGTGTTGCTGCTCGGTATGCCCCATGCTTCTCGCAAGCCAACCTCCGCGTCCGCCGTCACATCGTAAGTGTCTGGAGGAAGCTCGAACTCGAAGTGGCCATTCTCGTTTGTGAATGCGACGTACTCTCCTAACAAGCCCTTCGCGACAATCTTGCGATTCGGGACGGGAACCGGATTCAACTTGTCGTAAGTCTCCCCAATCCTCTCAACATTACCGGTGATAATCGACTGATGCTCGGTCAGTCGGGCCAAATGCCGCAAAGTGGCTATATCATCCTGAGCCTGCCACAGAGGCTTGCTCGGGCTGTCATAAGGCAGCGATCCCTTGATCGAAACTCGTGGCTGATTCTCGGTGAGCGTAATCGCCTTATAGTGACTTAGCTCGCAGAAATTGCGAGATGGGATTTGCACAGCAGTGCGGTCTCGTCGGCTCTGTGCAAACCTGCGTTTTTCGGGGATGGGGTGCAGGGGAAGGGGAGCCCTTCCCCTGCATCAGCAATGGAGAAGCCTTTAAGTCTAAGCGCCTTAAGTCCAGACTCTGTGGGTTCAATGAGATGCCGAAAACCGAAGTCCTCACCGGCAGTCTCGTAAGCTCCAACAATCGAATCTTGATCTGGGATGTTGCTGATTCTTAAGCTTTTAGCAGCTGTGGTTCGCGAAACAGCTTCATCGCAGTGCCTGGCGGGGCTTGACAGAAGTCATATGGCAGCTTATGACCTTAACTGCATAGATGTTTATATGACAATAAAATCTACCTCCGAACTAGAAACCACCCGCCTGACCATTACCTGGTCCAAAGAGGCCGATCATGCCTTGCGCTCCTTTCTTGGCTCCCAAGGCATGAAGAAAGGCGACATTTCGAAATTCATCGAGGAAGCCGTCCTCTGGCGCATCTTTCATCAGACCGTCCGCGAGGCCCGCGAATCCTTCGCCGACGTTTCTCCCGACGAGCTTCAGAAGATGATTGACGAGGCCACCGAAGACGTCCGCGCAAAACACTACCGCGAGCGCGCCGAACGGTCCTGAATGCGCCTCATCCTCGACACCAACATCCTGATCTCCGCCCTTCTCTCGCCCTTGGGCGCGCCAGCCCAACTTCTCGACGCTTGGGAGCGCAAGCGGTTCACGCTCGTCGCCTGTGACGCACTCATTGCGGAACTCCGCGACGTTGCCGGGAGGCCGTTCTTCCGGGCGAGACTTCGCGCCAGCTTGGCCGAACTGCTCGCCGCTGGCCTTCGCGACTTCTCTTTTTTTTGCCGAGACTTGCCCTCCGGTTCCGTCGCTCCGGACCCCAAGGACAGCTTCCTGCTCGCACTGGTTGAAGCCAGCCAGTCCGAGTTTCTGGTGACCGGCGATAAAGAACTCCTCTCCCTGAAACACCACAGATCCACCCGGATCGTCACTCCCGCCGTGATGATCGAGATCCTGGCTGGAAGCTGAGCGTGGCGAACGAGGGAAGAACCAGTGAAGCGAACAATATTTGCGCCATCCCCACCGCATTGAGCATGAAGGTTTTCCACTCGCATAAATTCAGAACTCCTGACATACCCCCTTTAAAATAGTCGATGGATTCGGTTTTATTTTCTTGCGTGCGAACCCAAACCCGTCCGCTTTTTTGCGTTTTCCGTTGAAGGTGCGCGGCTCCGGTGTTTGAGCCGATCGAGGAACAGCCCCGCATGGTTGCATGCAGCAGGCTGGCGCTACCACCTTCAACCTGTCGCCCTTGATTCGTGGAGTGAATGACAGCGTTGACATGATTGCCGAGTTGTTAGGCCGCCTATCCTGGCTCGGTGTAACTCCTTACTATCTCTTCATCTGCCGCCCCACCGAAGGCAACAAAGGCTTTGTCGTCCCCATCGAAAAAGCGCTGTCAATCCTTGACCAGGCCCGGGCAAGGCTCTCCGGAGTCGCCAACAGCGCGCGTTTGTGCATGTCGCACCACCGCGGCAAGATCGAGGTTATTGGAAAATACAAAGAGCCGAGTTGTTGAAAAGATGGTGAGCGCGGGCGGAATCGAACCTCCAACCTATTGATTAAGAGTAGACGAGTCTGATAGGGTCTTCCACGTCTTATCGCCTTTACGATTCAATAACTTACCGACAATCAAGCCCGCACGGAAGCAATTCGGCTCTGGTATTGAAAAGAAGCGATTTAGCCAAGGCGCAGCGAGAACTTGTTAAGGTTGTCCGCACGCTACGACCGGTGCTCAACTACAAGGGCATCTGAAAAATGTATGGGCTGAGACTCCACTACATTGGCCGTCCACGTGATTGAAGAAACGAGTTAGGCCGCGCAGGTCTCGGAAACCTGCGCGGCGGTTTTCCAAGGTACCAGCCAAGAGTAGACGATATCGACATATCGTTCATAATAATGTACATTACTCTAGTTAGCGACCATTACTCTGGACACTAAATATGAGGACCAGTCGATCATCCGTCGTAATGCCACTCCCGGCAAGGCATGCCCTGCGCAAGCTCGGCCGCGACATCCGTGACGCCCGGCGGCGGCGACGCATCCCCGCGGCCATCGCGGCGGAGCGCGCCTCGATCAGCCGCACGACCCTCGTCAAGCTTGAAAAGGGCGATCCCGGTGTCGCGATCGGAATATACGCCACGGTCCTTTTTGTGCTGGGGATGGCGGACCGGCTGGGCGATCTCGCCGCGCCGAAGAACGATCCCGTGGGCCTGCAGCTCGAAGAAGAAAACCTGCCGCAGCGCATTCGCGTGGCGCGCAGCCCGAAACGCACGAAAGACAAGTGATGGACAGAGAGGCTCTCGTATACGTGGATCTCGACGGCGTTCCGCACCTCATGGGACGTCTGTGGGCCCGTACGCGCAAGAACAACGAAAGCGCCACCTTCGAATACGACAAGACATGGCTGGAAAATCCCGCGCGATTCTCTTTGGAGCCAGCCCTGCAGGTTGGCCCTGGTCCGTTTCACACGCCGGCAGACACGCCCATGTTCGGCGCCATCGGCGACTCCGCGCCCGACCGTTGGGGGCGGGCGCTCATGCGCCGCATGGAACGCAGGCGCGCGGAACGCGAGGGCGGGGTGCAGCGCACGCTCCAGGAAATCGACTTCCTGCTGCTGGTGGACGACGAGGCCCGTCAGGGCGCGCTGCGCTTTGCGGAAAAAGAAGGCGGACCCTTCCTGCGGGAGGAAGGCGTAAGGCGCATCCCCCCGCTGATCGAGCTCCCGAAACTGCTCTCCGCGGCCGAACACGTGATGGAAGAGAAAGACACCGAAAAGGAACTGCGCATGCTGTTTGCGCCCGGCTCCTCTCTTGGCGGCGCGAGGCCCAAGGCTTCGGTCTGGGAAAAGGACGGCCATCTCGCCATCGCGAAATTCCCACGGAAGGACGATGAAATCAACACGGTGGTCTGGGAAGCGGTCGCACTGTCCCTCGCGAAGAAATCTGGTATTCCCGTCCCCCAGTCCCGTGTCGAAAACATCGCTGGCAAGCCCGTGCTCCTCCTGCGACGCTTCGACCGCGACGGTGAACGGCGTATCCCGTTCCTCTCCGCGATGAGCATGCTCGGATCGAAAGACAGAGAAACCCGAAGCTATCTGGAAATTGTTGACGCGTTGCGCCAGCACGGTGCTGCGCCGCGAGCCGATATGGAAGCGCTGTGGCGGCGGCTGGTTTTCAACATACTGATCTCCAACACCGACGACCACCTGCGGAATCACGGCTTTCTGTACGAAAGCCAGGCGGGCTGGCGCCTCTCGCCTGCTTACGACCTCAACCCGGTGCCGACCGACATCAAGCCGCGCATCCTCAGCACGGCAATCAATGAGGATGACAACACGGCCTCGCTCGTGCTGGCAGTGGAGGTGGCGGGGTATTTCGAACTGGACGACGGCAAAGCGCGCGACATAGCAAAACAGGTCGGCAAGGCCGTATCGAAGTGGCGCGATGAAGCCGCGCGGCATGGGATGAACAAGGCCGAAATGGACCGCATGGCATCGGCATTTGAGCATGATGATCTGAAAGCGGCGCTCGCAGCGCGGTAAGTAGAAAGAGCAGCACGATGAAAATCTCGGAAAGAACTGTCAAGCGGCTTGGAGAAATCATCACGGGTGACAAGGGGATATCGTGGGTTAGTTATGATGTGAATGTTCTTTTGGAATACATCCAGAAGAACACACGAGTTGCTTCCGTGCGGGCTGCAATGGAGGAAGCTCGTGAAGCTGTTTAAGAAAGCGAAGTCCAAGTTTTACTGGTATGACCTCACGGTGCGCGGACAGCGCTACCGTGGGTCAACCAACGAAACAAAAGCGGCCAGGGCGGCAAAGGTTGCTGGTCTGAAACTCGGCCATGTGGTCGAGAATACAGATCCGCTTCCCCAAAAAGCTCCTGTGTTGCTGGAGTTTTCCCGGCGCTTCCTGGAATGGCTGGACAAGGTCAGACTGGAAGACAAAACCAAAACCTACTACCGCGATGGCTGGCGACTCCTCAAGACGACAACCGTCGTGAACATGCGATTGGATCAGATCACTAGGGACGTTATCGAAACATTGAGGTTCTCGGGCGCGTCCTCAAATGCCAATTGCGGGCTGAGAACGTTAAGAAGAATGCTGCACAAGGCGGAGGAGTGGACACTGATTCGCCACGCTCCGAAACTCAAACTGATGAAGGAATACGGACGTTCACTCAGGCTTGACGATGAAGCGGAAAAGAAATTGTTGGCGGGCGCTGCCGCCTGCAATTGGCGGAAACGAAGCCTTCAACTTTTCCGAGACATCATCATTTTGATGCGCGATACCGGCATGCGGAACGAAAGAGAGCTTTACCGGATGCGCATCGAGAACTTGGATTGGGAAACCCGCGTGATCTTCGTGCCGGACAGCAAGACCGAAGAAGGAAGGAGACGCGTACCGATGAGCAATCGCGTCTTTGACGTTCTTAAACAGCGGTGCGAAGGAAGGCGCGAAGGATGGGTTTTCCCGTCGAAACGCGCCGAGTCTGCTCATCTCACCACAATGGCGAAAAGATTTCGCGAAGCCAGAGTCAAGGCTGGACTTCCCGAAGGCTTGTCCTCTATTGTGGGCGACATGACTACGGCACGCGGATTCTGAAGAGAACCGGAAACCTGGCTGCCGTCATGAGAACCATGGGACACAGGGATGTGAAAACTGCCATGCAGTATCAGCATCCAGAACTAGAGATCGTGCGCGCTGCGCTCGATCAGGACACAGCAGTTGAGAAACGGGCGTAGCCGGATTGAGTTACGGCACACTTTACGGCACACCTAAAACATCAATCCCGGTAAGTGATTGAAAAGATGGTGAGCGCGGAAGGAATCGAACCTTCAACCTACTGTTGAAACGCCAACAACCAGAAATCAATGGTTTCAGCGACTTCCGGGCGTTTCGGGTAGGCAAATTGAGGCAACTTTAGGCATAGATGCTACCGAGTTTGCTACCGATTGGGGATTCAGAAGGCTGCGCGGTTCAGTCCACCGCCGCCCCGCCGCAGCACCGCTTGTGTTTCTTCCCGGAGCCGCAGGGACACGGATCGTTCCGCCCGTGCATTCTCCGTGTAGCGTATCTCGCGGCGACGGTCTCCTGCAATGTGAGCAACAAGGGCAGCATGCCGACACAAGGTTCTGATCCCGTTTTCCTCAGTCGCTTTTTCTAGGGCGCTGTCGAGCATGTTGAAGGCTTGCTCGGATTCTCCCCTTTGTACCAAATGTAGGCTTTCCCACCATCACGTCGTGCTTGTTTTCCATCGCTCCGCTCCCAAACCTCGCGTCGGAGCATAGCACCATGCATGGATTGCCCCCGAACGATGGTCGATGTAATCAGGCAATAGCGCTCATCAAAGCGTTTTGAGTGCCGTAGGCGGCGGAAGAGATTTCAGTTGGCGCATACGGCGGTACGCGGGAATGCCATTACAGAGTGGCACCGCTAAGGCTGCAACAAGAATTCCAGCCGCCATCCAGTGAGTTTCTGGGTTCTTGAACCACACAAATACTGCGAGAACCAAAACTATGACCGAGACGGCCATCATCGAGAAGAGTTCGGTGCGAATCTCAACCTTTGCTGCTTCGCAATTCCAACCGCAGCCCACGCAATAGCTCGTTCGACCAAAGAGTAGCGTTATCACTTCGGGTGATGCTTTGCATTGGGGGCAGGAAGCCGCTTTTGCCATGTTGAGGATTGTAACGGGTTGAAATCAATAACACTCCCCCCTCAGACCCCCTCAGCCGGGTCAACGCATTTATGAAAAAGCGCCCCGCTTCAAAAGATCGAAGCTGGATGTGGCAGCCTCCGCTACCGGGTGGAGCGAACCAGTTCCCGGGCGGGAGTTTCGCCCGCCCTCGAAGGTCTGCACAACCCTCTGTTATGGTGGTGGAACCATGCGGGAACACCCACGGAAATCATCGGCTGCGATGATCTTAGCAATGACGTGCACGCTGGTTGCCTGCCATATGCGAGATGGGGACGAAGGCAGTATCCGCGTGAAGCTTACCCAAGTGATCGGTATTTACGAGGCAAAGTTTGCCAAGGGCGGCTTCGAGCGGCTCGAACTCAAGAGGGACGGGACGTACCTTCAAGATTTCACTTCAAAGTCCCGATCCTTTCATCACACGGGCCAATGGCACGTCAAAAACGATTTTCTTTACGGAAGTGAGGTAATCCTCGCCAACGCCTTTGTGTCCGAGGAAGATGAGACGCATCCGCCGGGATTTGCCGAACTAAGCCTTTTTACGCATGACCATTCAGGAAAGGTAGCACTGGCCCGTAACGAAGTGGCAGACTGGTACTACGAGCCCGTCCACTAGCGTTGCTCACCCGATCAGTTGAAGGTTATCACAGATCCCGCCGAGCAGGAATCGGGCGCAGACTGAAGGAGACTGAAGGGCAGTGTGCGGGAGTCGCACCCGCTGAAGTCCAGCGCCTTTCGCGGCGCACTGTTACGCCAATTAAGCCGCTACCGGCACGTTGATTTCGGATTACGAGCTTGGAGCTTGCAAAAATCTATATTTCTTCGCTATTATTGAACAAATGCCAAAACGAAATTATCTCGGGGGTTTTGAGCTGATGGTAATGCTAGCTTTGATGCGTCTCGGCGAGGACGCCTACGGAGTTCCGATCTCGCGTGAGATTGAGGAGAGAAGTGGCCGTGAAGTAGCTCTTGGCAGTGTTTACGCCACACTAGAGCGGCTCGAAGCAAAAGGCTTGGCGACTTCGCGATTCGGTGACTCCACACCGGAACGGGGCGGGCGGGCAAAGAGGTACTTCCGTATCACCGAAAAGGGACTGCGAGAAGTCGGAGAAGCGCAGCGGACGTTGAGGAAGTTGTGGCGTGGACTCCCGCCATTAGAAGGGAGAACGGCATGAAGTCCTCCCAGCCGCCAGCTGTTGCAACTTGGCTGTTGCTGCACTTTGCTTCGAAGCGGAACAGGGATGCGCTGGCGGGCGATCTGATCGAGGAATATCGGACAGGACGTTCCGAATCTTGGTATTGGAGGCAGGTGCTGATTGCAATTTTTGATCATAGCCGAGGAGGCAGAAACATGATGTCAAATTCGAAATGGAGAGGTCAGCTCGTTCTAGGAGCAGTTGCGGTTCTGATCGGTTCACTGTTTGGCAACTGGATTCAATATCGATCCTTGAATCAAACAAAACAGGAGATAGCCATGGCGCAGAGGCACGCCGACAACGAAGAACTAAAGAGGATTCAGTCGGAGCTAGCATTCGTGAATTGGGCGGTCCCCTTGCTGACACAAAAGCTGGAAGGAGGCGAAGTAAAGCTCAGAACAGCCGCGGTGTCCAGCAGGCCGGAGACAGCCGATACTCTTCGGAATAGCGTCACGTTCCTCCGAAAGGAAATTGACGATCAAGTGAGGAAGCGGGGCGTTCTAGAGATACGACAGAAGGAGCTTGAGTCGAAATTGCGCAGCTAGGCCCAGCAGGCATGGTGGCAGACCCTTGACGGGTCAGTGCCCTTGGTTCACGCGCTAACCGAACGAGTGCCTAGCTAACTCCCAAAACCAGCAGGTTGTGGCAAATTGGAATGTTTACCGCAAGCATTTATCTCCGCTTGCCAGAGGCACGACTCCCTCGTGCGAGATACTGCTGATCGAGCCCTTGGCGTATAAGTGTCTTGATCACCGCCTGGCGGCTGATGTTCAACTCCTTGGCAGCCCTGTCCAGTTCTTCGAGCATGCCCGACGCCAAGTCAACATTCACCCTCTGTATCGGACCCATCATGCGTCCATTATTATTGAAGAACCGTGACACATCCCTCCCGTCGTCCGCAAGGCGGGCGATGGCTTCTGCCGATACAGGTTTCCGATGTCTACGAGTGTTCTGCATAAAGTTGCAGCTCCTGTTTAGTGGCCCTCCAGAGAGTCACGAGGTGGTAGTACTCTCCTTCTTCGTCCTCGCGCACTTCGAATATGACGCTGTACAACTGCTCACGCACCCAGCCGATCGCTCGGTATTGTTCGAGCAAGTCCGAGCGTTGGTCAAGATAGTATGGGTGCGAGAAAACCTCTTGGACCTCTTCGAATCCGACACCTCGTTTCGGATTGGCTTTTAACCGCTCGCTCTTCCGCTCATCGAAGTGAAAGCGCATTAGTATAACAGTTATACCATATCAACCGGACAACTAACAACGGAACTGATCCCGATCCAACCTTAACCCGACCATCCGATAGTTGACGTCATGTCTACGGCTTCGCCTTGACGGCGTTTCGGGACTAAATAATGTGCCTTCGGGTGCTGGGCGCTCCAGTCAGGATCGGCGTCCCGTATGTCTTGCAAGTCTTCAGAGAATTGATACTGTGGTTCCTCCGCATCTACCAAGACGCCGAATCTCTGCACCAGAGTATTTGCAATCGAGTCCACTACCCTGATGCTATCGGCGATCATTGTGACTTCGTCGCCGCTCCTCGTTACCTTGGCGCACTCGGTAGTTTGCCCGGATGCACTCGCGGCAATCGCCAGCCCGCAAATCAATATAGTTCGCAACGACACGTCCCATTCACCGCCGTCTTTTCCAAGTAGCCTTGACGGAAAGACACGGAGAACGATTTCTCTTTCGAGATGCAACAGAACTGAACTCAAAACCGTGAAACATGATTACCCTCCATCTACCGAGTTGGCGAGCCGGTTTTCACAGCAGCGACGTCGGCTTCCAAATACGAAACCACGTCCGGCAAACCTCCGTAATGGAGGACGCGGATGTGCCCGTTTTCATCGACGATATAGGTTTGCGGAACGCCATTGTCTCCGAACCTTGCCACATCCCCATCAGTTGCCAGTATTATCTCTTCCGAAATTCCTTGTGAGCGAAACACCTTCTTGATCTCCGGTACTGTCGAGTCCCGTGCTACCAGCAACAGCTTAAGCTCTGGATGCATGACGCTGGCGTGGGCGGAACAGAACGGCTACCTGCAACAGCCCAACGGGTGGCTCGAAGGAATTCGGTTGCCAAGAGTAACGCACGGTCGGAAGGTCTCACGCACGGAGCTAACGCCGGAACAAATCTTGTCCTTCGTGGCGCGACTGCCGGAGCCGTTGTCCTCGCTGGTGCTGCTGCTGGCGATAGTCGGGCTTCGGGGCGAGGCGGCGGTTGGCTTGCAGCCAGCCGATCTTGATGAAGAGAACGTGCTGCATGTTCGGCGGGTGATCTACGACGGCAAGGTGGAGACGCTGGAAAAAGAGGAACAGTTTCCACTGGATGTTGTCGTACATGCCGACTTGCTTCACCGGATGCGGGCGGTGGGCCACGGGCAAAAATGGACGTTTCATTCTCGCTCTGGATCGCCGCTCAATCTGGGGAACGCACGCAGGCGTCATCTGCATCCGACAGCAGCGGCTATCGGCGTGTCGGTCGGAGGCTGGCATGATTTCCGTCATACCTTGGTCAGGTGGATGCGTCGGGCTGGCGTGAACCCTGTTGTGATCTCGGGCGTCGTGGGGCATAAGAGAGTGGAATTGGCTCCCGAGGTGTACGACCGTGCGAGTGCAGCGGACATCGGGCGGGCCCTTGGCTTGGTAGGCAGACAGTTGCTACCGACGATGCTACCGACTGACCCTGTGAACTGAGAAAATCTCAGTTTTCTTGGGAAATGGTGAGCGCGGAAGGAATCGAACCTTCAACCTACTGATTAAGAGTCAGTTGCTCTGCCAATTGAGCTACGCGCCCGAGCCTTTATTGATGCGCCTTCCGTGAGGATCTGCGATTTTCAGGAAGGCGTTTTTGCACCGTTTTTGCACCGTTCGTCTCGCCGGTCAGCGCGGGCTTGGCAGCCACCGCCGATTCCAGGAGGCGCATAGCACTGGTCACATCGTCGGTGGCTACAATGTTGTAGCGCCGAAAGACTGAAACCGTTTTGTGCCCTGAGATTTGCATAGCCACCTGTTCCCTGACGCCCGCACGAGTTAAGTTACTGATTGCCGAACGACGCATGTCGTGAAGGATCAAGCCATTATACCGATACCACGCGTTCTTGACACGGCGCGGGCGTTTCCTATCGGTGCGGACGAAGCGCTCACCCTCGACTCTTACCCGAGTTCCGAGGCCGCAAGCGGCACATGCCTTCTCCCACTCCGCCCGCAAATTGCTTCCGTCAAACACCGGCCCTGTCTTTGACGGCACGTCCCGCAATAGGTCTACCAGCACGGCGGGCAGGGGCACAATGCGCGCCTCTTCATTCTTGGTCTGGTCTCCTTCCAGCCGAACCACCGCCGCATCAAGATCAATCTGCCGCCACTCAATGGCCAAAGCTTCGCTCTTGCGTCCGCCACACCAGTAAAGGAAAATAATCAGCGGACGCAAATAGCCAGGCAGCAAGCCCACCAACTCGTCAAACTTATCCTGTTCCAGGAAACCCTTACGTGGCGGTGGCTCTTTCAGCAACCGGATCTTAGGCACGGCGGTCATCTTGTTGTCCTCATGCGCGATCCGCAACATACGGCGCATCAAAGCCAGGGAGCGGTTAATCATGGCAGGTCCCGCACCTTCGGTTGAACGCACCTGGGCGAATGTCCTGGACGCATCTGTGGTCAGCCGCGTGACGGGCACTCCGGGATTCTGCACACGGCCCTTTCCTCCTTCATAGCCAAAGAACTTGTCGAGCTGCGGCAGGCCGACGATGCTTTCGGTTCCATCCGCCCGCTGCACCAACGATCTGTTGCCGCGCTCGACGTAATTCGCAATCAAGGCGGCGCGCAAGTCTCCGTAGGTGATCTTCTTCAAGTCAGCCGAAGAAGCTAGCCCTCGTTCACTGTCGCCCATCAATCGGCGCAGGGCAGACAACGCCTTTTGCTTGACCGCCTCGCCGGTTGAAACCCGAATCTGGCGGCCATCCTTGTAGTACTGCGCGTACCAGATCTTGCAGCCCTTCCGTCTTAGCAGCGATCCTTCACCATGGGCTCTCATTTTTTCCTCCGTTTTTCATTGGCTCGCCTCGCGTTCGTTGCAATAACTGCACAAGCATGGCCGCAATACTCTTGATCCTTGCGCTGCTGTACGAAATACGGTGTCACGCTGCAATCAGGGTTAGCGCACTTCTTCGCCTTGCCCGCCGAGTAGTCGATTACGAATAAAAAGCATGTGTACTGCCAGAGATCACGCGTAGCCAGGATGGTCTGCTCGTTACGCATTTCGCCAGGCAAGATCACCTGGTAGTTGCCTCGCTTCACAGCCTGCATGATCGTCCGCTTCATTGAACGATCTCCAAGCCACGCCAACCTCAGAAGATTCTGCGCATCTGTGAACTCGTCGGGGTTTATCACGAACGTTTGCTTGACGAGTTCCGCAGCGCCGAGATTCAAGAGCTCGGTCGGGGTGGAATCCAATGGGTCGGGAGTTAACACTTTGTGACTATCGGAGTAGTTGACTTCGACTTCTCCCAACACGCCGTACTTGCGCGTAAACCCCTCTAGCATTCGTGGTCCGAGCGTCATATTTGCCAGGACAACGTGCGGAGGGGTTTTCCAGCTCCGAACGTCAACCTCGTCGCCTAGCTCGCCAGTGATTCGGTTATCTTCTCCCACGATGAAGGATATGGGCCGATGCCCGTGATACCGCAGCTCCGCTGTTAGTGAGTACGTTTCCATATGTGACAGTATTACATAGACGACTGTAGTGATGCAAGCCCTCTGCCCTTTCGTGTCTTGATGCCTCTTTTCTGCGGGCGTATCTTTGCAATACCAAGGGGTTTAAATCCAGCCTGATGGCGTTGCACGAAAACGAATGACAACCCGCAGCTCCTGTTTTGTAATCTTATTAGAAACATAATAATAGTAAAACCAGGTGGAATTGATGAAACTCGCTAATCGCAACCCTCAGCCGGAAGAACGTCGGTATCTCCGGATCGCTGAAGCCGCCCAGTACCTTGGCGCTACCCCCTGGTTCATCCGAAGTTTGATCTGGGCCAAGGCTATCCCTTTCATTCCAATGGGCAAGCGCTTCTTGCTGGACAGGGACGACCTAGACACCTACGCCACGAACCAGAAGACGAGGCTCGCATGAAGCGCTCAATTTTCAAAGTCGTCGATCCACTTCCCAAGCCCGAGCCTGCCGCCAAGCGGAGCCGGAAGAGACCGCCGTCATCCACGGTCGTCCATAAAAGTTTGGGTGAAGGCCAACTAGTCGGCCTGCGGCTTGGAGAGTCCGGGATCTGGCTGGCTGATGTCAAGTTCGACGGAGCACGACGCACGTTGCAGGTGCAGGCGGAGCACTGGGTGACGGCGATATCAGACATCCTGAAGCTATTGCCGCACTTCCCGCCGCCGAAGCTTGAGAAAGCTACGCCCGGAATCACGCACTGGCCTGCCCACGATGACGAAAGCGCCGACAGCGAAGCCGGGGATACCGAAGACAGTGTTCTCGATAGCGGCGATGACGGCGACACCGAGCCGGAACTAGGCGAACAGCGCGTCGAGGAAGGCGAGGACGAAGTCGAGGCCGAGGAGATCGGAGTGGACGCATGAACTACACAGCACGCCGAGCAGGATTCCGCGTGGTCCCTCCTTCCCGAGCACGAAAGCGCAGGCGAGGACGAGGCACACCGGAGACAGTGTTCCCGGTAGCGGCGGTGACGCCGGAGAAGACCGCGAGACCGCAGCAGAAAGGACATAGAGATGACGATCGTCCGTGAAGGCCAAGACGACAGCAACCCGCCAGTCAGAGCCATCAGTATCTGTATCTACGATCCCTCCGGGAAAGACGCGGGCAAGACCTATCCTGAGGGCTCCGTGTGGATGGCCGACAAAGAACGCAAGCAGCTTCGCGCGGCTCGACCAATCATCGCGCAGGACGAATCATCCGAAACGCAGTTGGGCTTGGTCGCAGCCTCGATAACCGGGCAACCCGAACCTCTTCGGAAAATCTTGCCGCAGCCTGATCCTGATACGGAGGAGCACACGCCAAGCCTAAGCGAACTCGACGACCTTGCAGCATATGTGGCCGCTCGTTCCTGGCGAAGAGAGCAGACGCCCGAACCTGCTCAACTCGATGCCGAAACAAGGCAAGTTACCGACGCGGGCTCCGGGGAAACCCGAGACGGGCTAATTGATACAGATAACCAAAAATCACCCTCGGGAGCCACTGAAAACATTGGAGTTACATCGCCGACTTTTGCGAACTTAACAAATGTGGCACTGGCACACGTTGCTGACGTTCCGGTGGCTCAAACGGCATTCCCGGCATTATCTGTATCAAGCGTAAACCGTCTGTTCGCCTAACGGACAAAGAGCGCGTCAAGCCCAGCGCACGAGCAAGCGGGCATAAACGAAACAAGGCCCCAAGGAGGGCCGAACATGATGAAGCAGAAGTCACCGACACCAATGAAGCGACAACAAAGCACCAGCCGCCGCGAAGCCAGAATCAAACCCTGCTGGAATCCGGACAGGGCGATCACGTTAGCCGCCGCCAATCTGCTTCGGGGAGGATTCGAAGTCTACGGCAGCCTTTCTCCGAACAACCATCCCGATCTGGTTATCCGCGACAAGCAGGGAGAGTTCCTCACCATCAAGGTGGCAGAGGCGGAGTTAGTAACGAGCTGACGCTGGGGCTGCGGTTAACTTCATTCAGCATAGTCTTGCTTAAGTTTCCGGCGCACCTTAAAGCTGGGCGGGGCGCAGCTTCCATCCCCGGAGCGCGCCCTGTTTTTAGATCGCGGCGGTTGCCGCGCGGGGCGGCAGTAGCCGGAGAAGCCGCGAAGGAGAAGTCAGTTAGGAGTGAAGAATGTACAGCAAGCTGGAAGAGCTAATCCGAAATCTAAAACCTGGCTTCTTTGGCCAGATCGAAGTGGGAGTGCAGAATGGCAAACCGTGCCAGGTTCGCATCACCGAAACGTTCAAGCTAACCGATAACGACAATTCTGGCCGGATGATCCGGGGAGTAAGCGATGGCAACAGCAACCGCAACCGCAGTTAATTCCACTCAGGCCCCCAAGCTGGATGCGCAGGCAAAGTACTGCCGTCAGTTCTTCGCCCACCACTTAGGGGCGAGCCTGCCGAAGCGGGATCAGGTCCTGCTTCATTGTCCATTCCACGATGACCGCAGTGCGAGCCTATCCGTGAACCTGAAAGACGGCTTGTGGAATTGCCATGCCGGATGTGGCCAGGGCGGGCTGATCGACTTTGAGATGAAGAGGAGTAACTGTGACCGCGAGACGGCGAAGTTGAACATTGCCCGCATTCTGGGCGTTGACCTATTCCGCAGTAACGGCGGTCCAGAAGCCGTCTATCAGTACCGCGACGCACAAGGCACTGTCCTGTTCGAAAAACTGCGCTACCCCGGAAAGAAATTCATGCAGCGTCGGCAGACTCAAGGTGGCTACACGTGGAATCTCGACGGGGTAAACAAGCCGCTGTACCACCTGCCAGAGGTCCTGACTGCTAACGAACTGTTCGTTTGCGAAGGCGAAAAGGATACTGACAAGCTGACTGCCGAGATTAGCGCGTCAAACCTGAGTGATGTTCATTTCGCGGTAACCTGCAACTTCGGGGGTGCGGGTCAGTGGGACGATACATACAACGTCTATTTCGCGGGGAAGAAAGTGGTCGTACTGCCGGACAATGACGACAGCGGCCAGCGACACGCTGAAAGGATCGCTGCTGCCCTGCATCCGTTGGCCGCTGGGGTCAAGGTCGTGAAGTTGCCAGGGCTACAGGAGAAGGGCGACGTGTCGGACTACCTCCACGCCCACTCTGTCTCCGACCTCTTGGGTGAAGTGGCCCGGACGCCACTCTGGTCCCCATCGACTGCTGTTCCCATATGGCGTTCGGTACTGAAATCCTACGATGAGCTGGAGAAAGGCGAATTCGAATTCCTGATCGACAAGTTTCTGCCGCATGGGATTACATTCTTCGCTGGGTTGCCCGGTGCCGGGAAGACCTGGCTGGCACTGAGCGCAGTGAAGGCGCTCCTTACCGGTAATAACATGCTTCACAACTTCCGCGTGCCACGTTCTTTTCCGGTCGTGTACTTAATCCCGGAAGCGGGCGACATCTCGTTCCGCACGCGTCTCGAAGCTATGAGGTTGACGGGGTTCAAGGACCGTCTTCTGTGTCGGACTATGAAGACTGGGCCTACGTTGGCGTTGAGCAGTCCGGAAATCAAGGACGCGATCCGGGCATTGATGCCCGTAGTGGTTCTCGACACCGCTATCCGGTTCAGTAACGCCGAGGACGAAAACAGCGCCGCACAGAATCGGGAACTGGTGAATGAGATGTTTAGCCTCTTAAGCCTAGGTGCCGAAGCGATTATCGCGATTCACCATAGCCCGAAAAGTTCAGCGAACAGCACCGATGCAACACTCGAAAATACGCTCCGGGGCACTGGCGACCTCGGTGCGGTCGCGGACGCTGTTTACAGCCTCCGGTGCGAGGACCAGAAGAACCTGAGCATCCTGGTTCAGTGCGTTAAGCCCCGTGATTTTGAACCGCCCCTGCCATTCCATATCCAGGGCAGACCGTACATCAACGACCTTGGTGACTTTGCCGTGATCGAGCCGGTGAGTGAAGAAGAGAAGCTGGCGCGGGCACTGGTGGACAACCCGAGCGCCAGCCTGCGGGATTTGGCGGGTCTGACCGGAATCAGTAAGAGCAACGTTACTGCCGCCGCCGCAAGACTTGGGTGGAAGCAAGTAGATGGGCTGTGGGTCCAAGGGAAGACCATCGTCCAATGATCTGTCCAACCCCAACTGTCCAACCGAACATACTACGTATGTATGTTCGGGACAGTGGTTTTACGGCAAGTAAATTGGACACCTTATCTTTTTTGGTTTCATCGCGTTAGCGATATCTGTCCCGCGCTGGACAGTACCTGGACAGAAATGGCCTGGACAGTTGTTTGGACAGTTTTCCGGGATAGTCCGGAAAGCGGACTAAGTCACTCACCGTCGATCTATCCGACCCCGACGCCGTGACGAAAAAAATATCATCGGAATGTCCAAAACAGACCCAAGAATCGGAACAGGGGGTTAGAGAGGCAAATATGGAGATAGAGAACGGCCAACTCGCCCGCGTGCCCCCAGTGTGTCTGCCGGTCCCCGTTTCCTGCGACCGCCTCATACCGTTCATCAGGGTCATCGGATCATTACGTGAGTGGTCGGCTGGTCTTATATCCGACCGTGAACTGAGTCTCGCGCTGCGTAAGGCCGCTATGGAGGTCGCGCGTGGCGGGTTCTAGTGTCCAGATGCTGGAGCTTGAGCCTCCGGTAGCAAACTTCCTGCCAGAAGTCCGTGAGGCGGACGAACTCTGGCCCTTACCTGGGACGCCGGAACCGAATCTCCAAAAGCGCGGCATGACCGAGGCCATGTGCGTGATCCAATATTTTCATGGCCGCACCACGGACGAGAGGCTGGACGGACTGTTGCATCTCGCTAACATTTGCACGAAGAAGGCTGGCGGTGGCTATTGGTCGCCCCAGCCATACCTGAAATTCACCGGGGCGAAGACGGCGAATCAGGACTGGGAAAACAGCGATCCCAATCTCCCGTTCCTGCATAAGATAACAACGCGCCGCTGGTTCACGATCCAGCTCCCAGAGCACATTGACCGCTACTCTCCCCAGTATGTAACCCGGCGCGAGCTGCTGGAGCTGGCCCGGCTGCGCGATAAGAATCTGCTTCATGTTTGTCATGCTCTCGTGTACGACATGTTCAACGAGTCGGCAAAGGAGCGGCGGCACGAGATCGGTTACTCCGCATTATGGGAAGAGGACGATCAGGAATTTTATTGGGACGGCCAGCGCGAGATCGCAATACAGCCCACGGTGACTCCAACCTTCATGCCAGACTATGCGGGCGCGGTAGAAATGCTCGTGAAAGACAAGAAGCTCCGCGACGCCCTCTCCCCACGTGTCTGCCGGACCCTGGAGATGGTATTCCGTAAGCTGGCTGCAGGGGTAGATGCGGATGACGTTGTCCCCGTTGTCGCCCAGGCTATCAACGAAGAGGAACGCACAATTAGGCGACACTTCTCTACGTCAAGGAAAGTGGCGAGCGACGTTGACAGCGGAACATCGACGGTTATGAACATCCTCGCAGGCCATGTTCTGCCGAACAGTCGAACTCTGACTCGACCCACGCCATTCCGCCCGCAGGTGGATGTGCTTGCCGAATCTGCGGCGCTGCAATCCCCATATGTAAATTGACTGTCAAGCTTTCCCGCCCAGCCCGATCCGCTACGGGACGCTGACACTAGTCGTCACCTTGTTCACTTCGGGGCTGTGGTAGAGTCTTTGACACGATGACAAACGATGATCCTGTCAAACGGGAGGCCGAAAAATTACCAGGTACGCAGTTTCCACGTCCCTGTGAATATGACGGTACGATGATGACTGTCACTGATCGCGGCATCCGCTGCCCCAAGTGCGGACATGAACATTTCGACAAACCACGCGAGTCCGAGCGATCCCGCGCGCACAACACTGAGATGTGCTTTTGCTCCAACTGTTCACAGAAGCGTAAAACCTGAGGGCAGAAGTCCCTACCAGAGCCTTACAGTTACAAACTCCCTCGAAAGGGTTCATCACTTGCACGGAAACGCTACCCCGTAACCCCACCAGAGACGCTCAACCACGGCGGCCACGTGGGCAACGCCCAGGTCCTATTCACGGTCGGGCTATCGGAGCTGCTAGAGGCGATGGACGCGCTGCGAAGGCAGCCGGAGCGAGAGGAAGAATAAAAGTGATGGCACTGGAGTTCTGTCAATCTGTTTAGGAGAGTTTTATGTCTACTGTCTCGACTTCTGGTCCACCCAAGACGGATAGTTTGGAGCTATTTTTTCAATCTCTTCCGCCAGAGTTTGCAGAGTGGCGTCTGGCAAACCGCTACCCCGAAGAGCTGCGCGAAAACCATCGAAGACTTCAGCGGCGAGCTTTTGATTTGCTAGCGACCTGCGGTAGTCGTGTAGCTGCGTTGCCCAGTTCGATGGTTTCGGAGTTGCATTTTCGAGGACATAACGAGCCGCTTGACGTTCTAGAAACAGGCGAGATAGCGCTGCGAGCAGTCGATCCGCGTTGTCAGCCGTGTCCATTCTGTCCGCCATTTAGTCTCCCCCTGGACACGATCAATCCAGAACCGTAGCCGCCGCAGAATTTGCTTTTTCGAGCCTAGCCATCCCCTATATAACCTCTCGCGCAGACCGAGACTCTAGGTGTTTTCGTACTCCACTGGTAAGCCGCTCGCCTCTACAAACTTGCGCCAATCATCGGATCTCAGCGTGTGTCGTTCTTGGTCGTAATCGCTTGGCAACCCTAGCCCATCTCCAACATCCACAATCGAATACGCTGTGTTCTTCGTGTTCTTTGATAGGAGGAGGATGACGCCTGCTGCATATGTATCGGAAGAGAATGCGTAGATGGCGGCATCGTCGAGGCGTTTAAACAGACGTACCTCGGCAAAACCTGCCTCCGTTGACTCCGTTGCGCCCACGTACATCGCGCCGCCGTTGTTGTGCTGCATCTTAATGACGTAGCCCATTTCATTGCACTCCAGTTTCTCGATTCGTGCCTCGCGTCGTCTTTGTTGCCATTTAACTGAGACTCTAGCACGCCGTGTCAAGTGCTCTTGGTTTTCTACAGTGACTGTTGCAAACGTTGCAAGCTATATGAGCGGCGATTGCAAACTTTGCAGTCCCAGGCTATACGCGGCAAACATTCCCCACCAATGCTACCCACCAGCTTCATTCCCGGCACTACCGATCCGTTCGCCTATGTCGTCCAACAGCTCTTCGCTTCGTCGCCACCGACCGCCAAACAGCCGCCTGCGCTGAGCTGGAGATTCGGGCAGATGCGCCGCTGGCATCCGGAGCACCGTTTTTGGTACCTCGTTACAAGCGGCGGCCAGGCAACGTGGATCTCGATTGCCCATCCCCGCTCTTAACCGACCGCGCCGAACAGGGCGGTCAGTGCTTCACCTGCTTGAATCCACTTCCGATGTAAACGAACGCGCATGTACTGCAGTTGCCTGGCGCTTCGAATAACGAGGCGACCAGTATGTCGAACAAGTTGCACGTCATCCTCGCGGACATCCATTACCCCGTTCATTGTCGCGCGAGCATCCGATCAGTGTTTCAGTTCATCGAACGTCACCGCGCCAATATTGAATCGTGTGTGCTGCTAGGTGACTTCCTGGATTGCCAAAACTTAAGCGTCCACACCAGGAACCGCCCACGCCTCAGGAAGCGCGGCGGGTACAGAGCCGACATCGACGGATTCAAGCGAGACATTCTTGACCGGCTCGACACGCTACTAAAGCCGACGTGTAAGAAGACGGCGATCTGCGGGAACCATGAGGACTGGATTCAGTCGGATCTCCTGGATGAACAGCCCGAACTGGAAGGCGTCGTTGATATCCCGGTGATGCTTGACCTCGAAGCCCGCAACTGGGGCTGGGTACCTTGCGGCGGCTATATCAAGATTGGCAAAGTCACACTGCTACACGGCGACCAGATTGGGTCAGGTCCTAATGTCGCGAAGAAGCTAGTGGACAGCGTTCACGGCACTGCGGTCATGGGGCACGTTCACCGCCCTAGCATGTTCACTACTACATCGCTAGTGACCGCGAAGGATAAATGGAGCGGATACACGCTGCCATGTCTCTGCACTGTTGCGCCAGCCTACGCTAAGGGCCAGCCAAACGGATACTGTACAGGCTTTGGAATCCTCGAACAGGGCACGACCAGCATCAACGTTCACAACCTGGTCATCACCAACGGAACCTTCAACTGGGGCGGCCTGGAGTACGGCGCTGCCGGAGCCGCACATGATCGCAGCAGCATAGTTCCCCACCCAAAGAAGAACTAACCACCATGCCAAATTCAAAAGGAAACAATATAAAGCCAGGGATCGTAGACCCAGTGGGCCACCCGATCCGACTGGATCTCGAACTCCTCGGCGAGCAAGACCTGTTCAATCTTGCCCGTAATCCTGACGCCCGCCATCGGCACCTGGCCTTCACGATGTTAGTCGAGCGCTGTTCGAAGTATCTGCGGAGGCCGGAAATTGCCGAAGAAGTAGCAAAGCTCCTTGCTGACGAGCCCGAGGAGCCATGCCAGGCAAATTAACTTACAGCCCCAGACTCGACCTGGAGCACTTACCGGACGATCAATTGCTTATGGTAGCGCGTAATCCGAGCGCGGCCCATCGCAAGATTGCCCTTCGTCTCCTCGTGGAACGCGCCAGCTTGTTCGCGGGTCATCCCGACATTGCCGACGAAGCGCGAGAGCTGGTGCTTGAAGACCCGATAGTGCTAAAGAAGGTCGATCCCGCCAGTGGGTTGCAGGCATTGCGGCTGCCCGGCGTAATCGACGTTTTGGCAGACCTGCAGAGCAAGCGCCTTGCGTTGGCTAACCAGGTCGCAGAACACGATGCCGCCCATACTGAGACCAGCGCCGTACTTACAGCGACTGTCATCAACAACCAGGCAGCGGGCGACCGAGCCCTGCGCGATGCCTGCGTGGCTCTTTGGAAATACGTGCTCAAGCAAGCATGGCAGGGCGTCGAAGATGCCGCCACGCAGAAGGTCACGGTCGATAATCAGATCGCCGAGCTGCGAGCTGAGCATGCGAAAGACATCACGGCAGCGAGTGAGCGATTGAGACTGCTTGAGCGGTCGGCCTGGCAGAAGCTGGTAGATTACTTAAAGAGTGTGAAACGTAATTGGATCGCTCGGCGTAAATTGCCCGAGTCAGACCCTACCGCCTCCACGTAAAACCAAGTCACTTCTTCAAACCACTTCTGCTGGCAGGGTCTTCCAGGCTCCTGTACGTTGCCTCGATGAGCAGGACCAGACACGTGATCCCCATTAAACACCCAGCCGTCAACATCAACATTTGCAGCATGTAACGAAAGTACACCGTCCACGGCGCGCCCGCCAATAGCGTCGGTAATGGCCTGGTAACGCCACTAAAGGGCCACTTGTGATGTGGCGAGTGATACCTACATCCCAGACGGCACTCTCGCCGTCAACCAAGAAATCACCATGCAAAACAAACAGATTATCGATGAGATCTTAGCTAATTTGCCTCCCGGCTATTATGGGCAAGTCGAGCTGCATTTTTCCAATGGCCTGATCCTTTACAGCAAGACGGTCACGACAAAGAAATTCAATACCGAGTCGAATGCGACAGGAGCAACGAATGGTTACAGCCGCAGGTAAGCAATATCTATCCATTACCAACTGGGACAAGTACCAGTGCAAGGACCGTAAGGGTCGCAATATCCGCCTCTACGTCAAGGACTACTGTGACAAGGATGGTGGGGATATCAAGTACAGCAGGCTTACAGCGTTCCAGCGCTATGTCTTCGACGCCATTTGCCGATTGCGCGGAAGGCTTGGCAGGAACCCCGAGAACGACCCTACATGGATCGCACGTGCGACACAGATGCTACCCAGGGAGCGCACACACATAGCACAGGCGATACACAGGCTATGCACAGACGGCTTTTTAAACCTTACGAATCAGCAACTTAATCTCTCAGATTCAGATTCAGATACAGATTCAGATAAGAGCACCCCCGGCGCTGAACGCGCCGTCCCTTCATGTGTTTGGGATGACCCCGATCCTTTCTGGCATAGTGATGAGGCCGAAAGACTAGATCCGCACGGCTGCATCCGCGAGCAGCTATGGGAGGAAGAACAAATCGTACACGCCATCCCGCCTTCACTGACCCAGTGGACAGCCAACCTGCGCCCCCTCCTCCCCAGGGTTCCCTTATCGGAAACAGACGCAGCTAAAGCGTTCCATGGTATCAGTGAGCTGCTCGTCAATAGTGCTGCGAAGTTATTCGGCACGGCTCGCGGTTCACCCTCAACCCTGCTCGACTACGACGACATCTTCGCCCTCGACGAAATGTACGGCGCTGGCACTTCCGAAGCCTTGGCTAGCGAGATCCGGAACCGCGGCGTCGGCGACGACAATACCTCCTTCCCGGTCTCTGAGCGTGTTTTCGTGTGGGGCCACTTGGCGGGCGGGCTTTTAACCCCCGCTATTCAATAATCACCAATTCAATTTCAATAAATAGTCGGAGAAGTACACAATGCCAATGACCGCCGCACAGCGCGCAGCGATGCTCGCCGATTTGAACACAGAGAAATTCGCACCGCTAGACACCGCTTCATTCCCGAACTTTCAAGAAGCTTCCGCCCCCGAGAGCCACGATAACCGCTTCTCCAAGCACTGGACTGACACGCCGCTAAATGCGAGCGCCACAGCACTTCGCCAATTCGTCACGGACCCTCCACTTGATGTGTTGTCCCGAGTGGGCGAGGAGACGGGCAATGCCGGTTTCCGCGATGAAGTGCGGGACCGTAAGGGAGAGGCAGTCGCAGGCTCCTTTAAAAGAGCTAATCCCGACTATCTCCCCACAGACAACAACTACCGCCTCATGGCGACCACGCTGGCGTTCAATGCAGGCGTTCAGCAGGAGGGCGACCTTCGCGACATAGTGGACGACTTAATTGACGCCGGATTCTGGACCGTCACCAACCTTACTTCAACTTATCGCGCCCTCGACGCCGAAGGGATGCTCGAAGTCGCCGCTGGGACGGCCCGGCAACTTTCAAGCTCCGAACGGCTGCGAGTGACACGGCTGGCGCAGGCGGGACACGTGGATCAGGCCATCGGCGAATATTTGAAGTGTGCGTTGGATGGCGACGGTGAAGAGCTTGGCATGGAGTTGCTAAACGATCCGAATTACCGTCAAGTCTGTGACGAAGCTGTTTGGAGTGTTTTCGCGGATATCACCTACGACTACGTTCCCAGCGCCGAGCGTGAAGCTTACATGCAGCGTCACTGCGCCGGTCGGCCCGTAACTTTAGCTTTGTTGCAGACGGCCTGGGCTGCGTGCCAGAAGCATGAGGGAAACTACGCGCGTCAAGAAATTATCAGCCAGGTCCGCCCAGAAACACAGCCACCCACCGAGCGCGAGTTAGACGCCTTGCAGGATAACGAAATAGATGCGTTGTACCATTCCAGCCTCCGCGCCCTGGCGGACTCCTACCGTCGTCCTGGAGTGCGGGCGTAATGAACATCATCGACTTCGCGTAACAGTATAAGGTTGAAGGTCACTCCCGGACGGCCTTTACATCAGGGGAGCATCAATGGGGGCCGGTTGGGAATGTTGAGGTAGAACTCGAAGGCTTTGAAGAGCGCTCTCCCGCAATCCGCAGATCGATTGGCCTTGCATAACGCGGCATTGAGGGACGCTCCATCCTGCACCGACGCACATTGCGCCTTAGTGCGACATTTCGCTATGCCGTAGCTGGTTGCGACAGCGGTAACGTCATCGTTCTCCACGCACATCATGTAAATGGTTTACACGGTGTCAAAACGTCCGTCGTCGTCCAAGCTAGAAACCAATCGGAATTTCTGCGACGCGCTGATAGCATCTTTTAGGGACGAGAGGACGACCGAAGAGAGCTTTCCTTCACAACGTGTTTTCAGAAACAGACCTTGCACGGCGTCATTTGCATTGACTGGCCAGTGATGACGTGGTGAGGAACAGGACCAGAATCAGCTTCCGCATTAGACTCCTCCAGTAAACTGGGGTACGTTAGCATACACTTCAACTGATGAAATCAGGCGTTAGCACTCATTGACCTTCCAGCCATAGCCCCACCGTTGCGCCGTGGTCCGGCTCCCCAGCTTTACCGTTCTCGCCCAGCTCGGTGCGGGATCACACAATTACTTTAACCTTCGCCGAACCTGGCGATCTAGCGAGGCAGCGTTACCGAGACCGTTCTGCCGAGGTTTTATTCGCCTAATCCTGACGGTCTCGTTTTCTTTCAGCATTAACTTCTAGGCCGCATTGGCTTAGATAAGCGGCTCAGGCCGGGAACACCTGGGCCTGCCGGGACAGCTTCCAGGCGGGGAGCTGTCCCACTCTCTCTTCCCGCCCTTTCTTCTCCACCCAAGTTTCCGCAGCCATAGCTGCACGAGGTTCATCATGCCCGACTTTGCTCCAGATCAAACTCCTACCACCCCAGGCCAGCTCCTTGCGGGACCGCCTAACACGTCCAATATGCCATTAAGTGCGCGAGCAGGACAGCCTCCGTCCCTCCCAGGACCGCAGGCTCCGCAACAGCAGGCTCCGCAGCCGACTCCGCAGATGGTCTTAGCCGCGAAGCACCACGACCTGGGGAAAACCGCTGCGTTTCTGTTCGGCGCTCAGGTTGACCCCACCACCGGGGAACCAGTGCGTCAAAAACCGGGCACTTTGTTCCGTAGCCTGTTGGCCGGAGCCCTGCTCGGAGGCGCGATTGGCAGTGAAGGCCCAGCAGGCGGTGGCAGTGTCGGCGGATTTCTCGGCGGCCTCGCTCGCGGCGGAAATGCAGTAAACCAGCAGGCTTATCAGCGGCAACAGCAGGCGCAAGAACAGGCCCAGAAGCGGCAGCAGCTATCCCTTGAAGAACAAAAAGCCCAAGACGAGTTCCAGCTCCATCAGGCGACGGTAGCACACTTAACCGCCGAGACTGCCGCCTTCCATCACAATCAAGAGTTCCAGGACCAAGAGGCGGTAGACCGGAAAAACAAAGCCTCCCAAGCCTACAAGGCAGTGCTTCTCGAAGCTGGAGGGCACAACGCTCCGATTGCTATCGACGGCAAGGTTCCCGCGAATGGCGAATACCAAGCGCCCGACCTTGCCGCTGCTTACATGAGAGACAACTCAATCTTAATGGGGCCTCCGGGTACAGTTAGGCACTTCGTAGACGAGCACGACGCTTCCGACATTCAGTTTGTGTCTGGTAAGGGTTGGGTTAACGAGTCTGGCGATCCTGTTGACATGAGCAAGAGCACGGTTGTGCGAGCCATCGATGTTCCGGAGAACTTATACCAACGGACCATCAAACATACTGGCCGGGAAATCAACGTCATCGCTGGCTATCAACTCATCCCGCCCGACCAAGAAGACAGCACTTTCAACGCGCCACTAAACTCATTCGCGGGACTCTATGTCCAGCACCTTAAAAACGCCAACGCAGAGGCACAAGCCAAGCAACGTGATGCCGACGCCGAGAAGGCAAAGGCTCAAGCCAACAAAGCTGCGACCGCCAAGCGCGGCACACCGGCCCAGTTCGCGGGAGTCGAAGCAAAGAAGGCTGCAGCTTTAGCCAAGGCTGAGACCGCTTTCCACGCAAGCTTAAAGGACGGCAACGATTCAAAGGTTGCTGAGGCTGCCCGAGAGGCGGCTAAGGCAGAGGCGCAGAAGAGTTACGAGGCCCAGATCAAGGCGCTCGGCGGCTCGGTAGCGGGGCCAGCAGCACAGCCCGGTACGGCTCCTAAAGCAACCGGCAATCCCGCTCCCGAAGGCACGAAGATTCGCGTCGGTAATCAGATCCAAGAAAAACGCAACGGGCAATGGGTTGTAGTCCAGGGACAGTAAATGACCGAGCCACAATATTCTGACATCCCGAGCGGGGCGCAGGTGATGCCTCCTGCTTACTCTGACATACCGAAGGGAGCGCAGGTAATATCTGCGCCTAAGTTCTCCGATCTCCCGAAGGGCGCGGAGGTAGTCTCGCCTTCTTACTCGGACCTACCTGTGAATGCGGATATAGTTCATGATCCTGCTGGCACTGGCCAGGCTGAAATCCGCGCCTACCAGCCAACCGTCTGGCAGCGCATCACGCAAGCCGTAACTGCTGGCATCCCCAACTACTCATCGCGCACCGTCTACAACCCGAAATACCGCGAGACACAACTCCTGTCTCCGGAGGAAGCCTTAACACCATCCGAACAACGGGCACACCCAATAGCCACCGGCATCGGGGAAGTTGCTGGCGGCCTAACGTCTCCGCAGTCCATCGCGCTCATTGCGGGCACTGGTGGACTCGGGGAACTGCCTGGAGCTGTTGCTTTGTTGCCGCGCCTTATGTCGGCGGGTTTCGGCGCGCAAGCGATCTACGGCGCGGCCAAGACCTACCCGGAGATCCGCGCCGCCATTGAACGTGGAGACGTAGCAGAAACGGAGCGCCTGTTAACCCACGCGGTGTTGAATCTCGGGATGGCCGCTGCCGCTGGCCAGCACGCAGTCACGAGCAAGGGCGCAGTCAGCGGTAAGGCGCAGACTGAAGCTGAGTCACCAGCACGAGTAGCGGACTCCAGCACAACCGAAGGCGTCACGGCGCATAACGAAGCACTGGCTAGGGCCAAGAAAGAACTCGGACCTAACGCCGACGTGCGCGCCGTATTAGCCAGGGCTCAAACCGTCCTCACAGATCCTACAAGCCCTATCGGCGAAGTGCTACATGAGCAAGCTCCCGATGTCCGAGTGGCCGAGAGTGGGCCAGCAGCGCAGGATTTGATAGACGCTGATACGAAGGTTAGGCCGGACGCGCGAGTAACCGGCCCTAGCGGCATTGCTGCTTTTGTAAATCCTGCGGCGCGCGTGGTCGCGGATGGCCACATCCCGGTGGTGGTCCATGACGCAGTACAGTCTCAGGCAATTCAGAACGTCCTCAACAATTCCGATGAACTCCAGCGCGCGGGCGTAGACATATCCGCCATAAAAACGAACCGCGACGTTGACGCTGTTCTCCAGCGAGCGTCCGACGTTATTAAAAGCGGCCTCGATCCCCGCGCAGGAGCGACGATCACCTTCGAGGCGCAAAAACAGTTAGCGGCGGACCTAAATATGGCCGTGGAGGAGTTACTCGCTAGGCGTGGCGGGCAAGCCTTTAACACGGAGGAAGCTTTGGCAGCGCGCGCATTGCTTGCTCAATCAGCCAAGCATGTCGTCACCCTTGCCAAGGTAGCGGCGGAGAGCGGAGACTCGGCATCACTCAACAACGCGACAACCGCTCTCGCTCAACATCAGGCAATTCAGGAAACGGTTGCCGGGATTACCGCTGAAGCCGGACGAGCATTAGGCGGGTTCCGCATAGACAAAGCCTCACTCCCAGAAGTCAAAATCGCTAACGTTCTGTCCAGACTATCACCAGAGGCGCGAGCTGAGGCCGTCAGGTTGTTGTCAAACCTGGACCCAACTGACCCAAGCAACGTCAGGAGGGTAAACCAGTTTGCGGAAAAAATTAAGCCTTCGACAACACTGGACAAGCTCTTCGAGTACTACCGCAACAGCCTGCTCTCTTCTCCTCACACCATCATCGTCAAGACGGCGAGTGAAATCAGTATGGTGGCCATGGAGGCGATGAAGAAGGCCGTCGCTGGCGGGATATCGAAGTTTAAGGACTCGCCTGATAGGTTCGCATCGGAAGCGTACTGGTATTCGAAGGGGATGACACAGGCATTGGCCGAGCACTGGAAGGCCGTGCTCACCGGCGAGTTTCAACTAGAAGGATCGCCAGGATTCGAAAAAGCGAGCACACAAGCAATCAAAGGAAAGTTGGGTAGCGTTGTCCGCGCCCCATCCGAAGCCATGTCTCGCATGACTAATCTTCTTTACCTTGGCACCTTCGAAGGCGAACTCAATTCACTCGCGGCGCGGCAGGCAATAAGCGAAGGACTGTCGGGCGACAGCTTCAACGCGCGCCAAGAGTACCTGGCCCACCACCCAACCGAGGCGATGCAGGAGTCCGCACACAAGCTGGCCATGACCAATACGTTCCAATCACAGCTCGGTCCCTTTGCGGAGAAGATAGGGCAGGCAATTGCCACGAAGCCGACTGCGAAGTGGATGCCTGAGTGGGCTAAAGGTGTAGCGCCGCTGAAATGGCTCTTTCCTTTCTACAGGACGCCGGTGAATCTGGTGAAGGCAACGCTCACGCACGCAAGCCCATACGAACTGCTTAACGCTAAGGGCGATCCAGATGCGCTCGCGCGTGGTGTGTTAGGTTCTGCAATCGCCGCATCCTTGGCGGCTTTGGCCTTGTCGGGGCACATCACCGGAGGCGGGCCAACAGACTACCGAAAAGAGGAAACCAAGCGTGCAACTGGATGGCAACCATACTCGGTAAAGATCGGAGACAAGTATTACAGCTATCACCGATTCGAGCCCGTGGGGCTTGCCGCTGGGATGATCGCCGACACAGTACACGGGATGCAACATGGAGACTCGGAAATTGTGAGCGGGTCTAAGGCCGAAACGGCAGTTAAACACATCGCCCGTAATCTCGACGATCTCGCCTTCATGGGCACCCTGGCGAACCTGCTACAGGCCGTGCATGACCCGGTCGGAGGTAGAGCGCAGTCCTTCGTAAATCGTGAAGCCGGTTCACTCATCCCTGCTGGAGTCGCCAACGTTGCGGAAACACTCGATCCCACAGTGCGGCGACCTCAGAATGCCTTGCAGGCAATCGAATCCCGCATCCCTGGGCTGACTTCTGCCGCTCCACCTATCACCGACATCACAGGTAGCAGCGTAAAGCGTCCGCTCTCGAATCTTGGAGGAGCTAATCCGTTCCCATTCACCACAGCAAAGCATGACCCGGTTGTGGATGAACTCGCACGCCTCGACATCTCGACGCCCCAGCCGCCGACCCAGATTAAGTGGCGCGGCAAACCAACCCAGCTCACAGATCCGGAGCGCCAGCAATTTGCCCAGGCGGAGGGGCAGGAATTGTATAAGCGCATGTCGAGGCTGATCCAGAGCGGTGCGTGGCAGAGACGCAGTGACGATCAAAAGAGGATAGCCCTGGTCGAGCTTCATCGGATGATCGACGAATCCCGCCCAGCCAGGCTCACTAAGCTGCGCAGAGAGTCGCAGGATGAGTTAGCCCATGAGTAAGTTCATGTCGCCGCGCTCGGCGCTGGTCAGGCTGGTGGAAGACGATGAAGCACCCGTAGGCTTGCGGGTTCAGGCATTGAAGCAGATTGAACATCCGCCGCTCGTAATGCTACGGCGCTTGCTCGTGGAAACGTCAAAGCGAACCACACCTGTGCCCGCGAGATTGCGCGCGTTGGCGACCATCCGGTACGTGCGCGAAGTTGCATTCAGAAAGATCCGATCAGCAAAGGCGAAGGCAGCGCAGAACCAACCAAGCACGAATTCCTTGGGCATATAAAATGGCCACACTAACGCAGAGGCTGAAGGCGAAACAAAAAGCTGACGCAGAACGCCAGGAAGCCCGGCTAGAGAAACGACGCGGCTATGCCCTGGCTGGCCGTGAACGCGAGCGTGCTCGTCGCCTGGCCGAATCTGGATTGGATGATCTGCCGTTAGATATTGCGGTTAGGTTGGAGGAGTTGCCCGCCGCCAAGCCAGAGCCCGCGCCAGCACCGGTAAAGCCCGACACGAGTCCGGCAGAGCTGGTCGCAACGTTGGAGGCTATCAAGGAACGGACATTCCGGCTAAGGGCGTTGTTCGCGGTATCTCTCGCTCACGATTGCGCCATCGAGGCTGACCGGTACTTGGCGATCTTTCAGGATCTCGCTATTGAGCTAAAGAACAAAGACCCGCAGGCCCTCGATCAGGTAGTGGCTGGGCATGAGGCGCTTCTTACGTCTCCGCCAATCCAGATCAGACAGACGATCCCGTTGGATACTCAAAGATTATGTGAATTACGCTGGGAGGTCAGCCAGGCCCCCATACGGCGTATACCTAAACGCCAAGTTGAAAATGTCCCGGATGGATTGTCATGGATGCTGTAGAACGGATTTACCGCGAGATCTCGCAACCTTCCCCACCGCAGCCTAAACCAGCCAGCGCCACCACGGACGCAAAGCAGGTCACGCTGACCAGGGCCGACGTGAATGCAATTATTGAACGGAGGCGTGTCGGGTCGCCGGAGGATCTCCAGTACATCATTGATAACGCGAAATCGCTTCATCTAAACCAGGGGGAGCGTAATCAGATTGGATGTGATCTGTCCATCCTCATGGCGCAACGTGCCCGTCAGGTGAATGGACGCCGCGAGAATCCAGCCGCCCAATTCATCAGCCAGGTGCTGGGACTGGCGGAGACGCCATACGGCATGATCGAGCGGGCATGGATCAACCATCAATTACGGGCTGGGGCGCAGGCAATCTCGCGATGCCGCAATCATCGTCCGCCCGCTTGTCAGTGTTGGGCCGCATCTCGTGTGACGTTATGGCAGGCCCAGGCTAACGGGGAAAAGAGCCCAGCCGCATGGGCTGCAACTAGAATTTATGCGTTCCTGGAGGACTTGGAGCTAGCATCTCGGCCCTGACCCTCTTCCACGCCAGCTACCGCTCCAGGTGAAACAGTAGGAGGCCAAAGATGGCCCATAGCGCGCGATTAGGATACTCCTGAGAACGTTGACTTTGAGTGCTATGGCCTGATAGCGGACAATTACCGCGCGGCGGAATCCGAAATCTACCATTAACTTGGGCTACGGCGGGCTACACGCCTGGCCCTGAGTAGTAGAATCGTTGCGGAAGACCCACCCAGTGACTATGGTTGATTGGCGCGCACACAAGAAAGCCCATAAATTGGAAACCTGCCCCGTGCCGGGCTGCGGAGGGATGATGCGCCTTCGCTGGGATAAATACACTTGCGAAAAGTGCGGGCACTTCGATCAAGATATTTCGTTGCACGATATTGTCGAACGTGATGATCCGTCTTTTCTGAGGGAGTGTCGCTGCACCTATTGTGCAAGCCAGCGCAAGTGAACGCCATCCCGTAGGGCAGTTGCACCTTTTGGGTTGCGACAGGAAAGCAAATGGGCTGCGAAGATGAAGGGCATGTACTCAAGCATCGTGACGACGCTCTGGGCATTTGGCACGCATGCGATTGCGGGTTTCGCAGGTCTTTCGATATGGCCCCAGAAGGCATCTGTTCGGACTGCGATGGGACTTGTGCTAGGTGTGGTTCCTCGCCTGCTCGACGACATAAAGTAGAGAGCGAGGGGATTGTGCACCGTCGTTGTGACCAGTGCTTTAAGAAAGACCTTCTCCTTATAGCGCGGTGGAACGGAGAGTTTGATTTAACCACGTTCGAAGCATTAGTGGTTTGTTTCGCGGTGGGGATTCCGGCGCATTTCTTTTTTCGTTGGCTTATACGTCCTCTCGGTGGCGTGGTTGAAGGCATCATAGAGTTCGTGGCGATGGGGTCCGCCATATTCATCGCACAGCACTTTGCACTGGCACGACTATGGCGGAGGGGCGAAACGCTTGCAGAACGGAAAGCCCACGAAAGAGAACAGGCAGAGTTGGCAAGGCGCAAGCGCATTTGGTTTGGCGATCGACAAAGTTGAGCCCGATTATCCGCTCACAACCGGGTTTTGGGACTGGCCTTTCGGGCCGAAGCGACTCAACCATTCAACCCACTGCAGGACAATACCGGCCACTCCGATGGGCCTGCGCACACAGTCTATGGTGAAATGCCCGATTGGCGTAGTAGCGGTTGTTCTGGGCGCTGTACGTGTTAACTACGACCGGAGTCGTGTGACCCGTTACCGAGCACATGCCGCAACTGGCTACTTCGATGGGTACTGCCGTGATGGGCGTTCCCCGTTCCAGGGGCATTAACCCAAGACAGCTTCCACTAAGAGACAGCATAGGACATACCTCTAACTGCCCAACTCACGCTTTTACCTTGGCCAAGTCAGCTATTACTACGAAGGCATTCGTAGTTAACGCGCTATCGCCCCAGAACATCGGACCTGTGAACGCGCAACGCATCGCAGGCAAAAGCAATCACTCCGCAGGGCGGACAGCACGCATGAACGGGTGATAGATGGATTGAGGGGTTACGCGACGCAAGGTACTACTGTCAAAAGAAATGATACTACTTCATTCCTATCGGTTTACTATACATACCGACAGGGAAAGTTACATCGCAGTAAAACAAACAAGGAGCAAACGATGTCTAATGCACATACCAACCCAGAACAGGATCGCCTCGTCGCCCTCAGCCCTCAGCAGCAAAATCCAGGAGCAGCCCGCCCAGAAGATTTTAAGGTCGAGAATAATCGAGGCCCAGGGCAAGCCGGAGACACCAAGTCTGAGCGCGCGGCACTCCTCGCCGAGGCCGATAGCGATCAGAAAAGCCAGCTCACCGGAGGAATCCCAGTGCGGAATGAGGTCCCCGACCGGAAGTTCTATGACCCAAGCGATTATGAATAAAGCACAACGCCGCAAAACTCACGCCGCCATCAACGGCCTCAGTTATCAGGACGTGGCCGGTATCGTCCAGGGCCAGTTCCCCCGCGCCAAAGACGCTAGGATCGATCAGCTCGCCAAGATGGTGATAGCCAACGCTCACAGGCAAGTATCGCCCCGACTGCCACGGAAGACGCAGCGCGGGTAAGTAGCTCCAGAAACACGAAACCCACGGGATGAGCCATCTCATCACCGTGGGTTTTTTGTGTCCGTTGACAAGGGCTGGCCCCGATGAATTCAGGCCGCCTTACGCAGCGCGCGCGTCAACGTGTTCACCGATACCCGTAGATGTTTGGCTATTGGACGCAGTCCCATACCCTGGCCCTGCAGCTTGCGAGCGGACGCAATATCCACCGTGACCGGTCGCCTCCCTAGCACTCTGCCCGCCTTGACCGCGCGCTGCAGGCCAGCCTTGGTGCGTTCGCCGATAGCAATCCTTTCCTGCTCGGCCAATGTGGCCATGATGCTGATAACCACGTCCCGCATGACGCCGCAACTGTCGAAGAATGGCTCCTGGAACGAGCGCCAACGGCAGGAATAGCTATCCAGCAGGGTCAGTAGGCGAAGCGTAGCCCGTGTACCTTCCCGGCTAAACCGGTCCAATTTCCAAAATAGGATCAGATCAAACGCATTTTGGGAGGCAGCTAACATCAAAGCGTCAAACCGTGTCCGGTCCTTTTTGCCCGAGCCCGTGACGGTATCAATGTATTCGGCAACAATCTCCCAGCCCTGCTTGGCGGCAAACTCGCGTAGCTGCAATAGTTGGTTATCATTGTCCTGCTTGCGAGTAGAAACCCGCGCGTAGATCGCAATCTTCATAGGCCCCCCCGTGTGGCATCATTCGTTCGTTTGTTAGCACGCTTCATTTGGTTGGCAAGTCGATGAAACCATGTGCGCCATATCGCCGACGTTTCTTGATACATCAACTTTCTTTCTTGAGATAGAGTTCAATCGCCCTCCTGACAAGCTCGGAGAGCGGTGCGCCAGTCTTGTGGGACAGTTTTTCCAATCTAGCCTTTTGGTCTTCGTCGATGCTGATATTGATTCTGGTGGCTCCACGCAGTACAGCCTTCATTGTGACCTCGCTTTCGATGTGGGATTATCCTGCATCATGTGGTGTACGTCAACGTCAAACCGCAGTCACGCGGCCAGGATCTCCGTCTCAAGGGTCATCAGAGCATCCCTAACATTATTCAGACTGTCCTTCGCCAAACGTGCCAGATTAGGGCACGCTGTTGAGCCGTCCGTCTCTGCATCCCACACCTTCTGTAGCAGCCCGACAATACCCTCAGACATGCCGTAGGATGAGAAATCCACGCGACGGCAACGACTGAGAAAGCGCGCCTCAAGCGAATCAACGCTATTACAGGTAAAGCAAAAGACGGTGTTAGGCGGATATGCCGTACCGTCCAGCTTTGAAAGGAATGCCAGTTGGGCAGCGTTTGTCATGCGGTCAGCCTCGTCCACCAGAACGACATGGAACCGCCCAGGCTGGCCAGTCTCCTGGATTCGTGGGTAGTAGTGGCATCGGTCGGTAACGGATTTGACCGTAGCAAGATCGCAAGACTGGGAAGGGATATGGTGTAATTCGCCTGCCACAGCGCTGCAGATCGCCAGCGCCATCGATGTCTTGCCCGTACCAGATGGGCCGACGAATAGCCATGCACTCGGGTAGGGACTCTCTACAAACTTTGCCATGATCCGTTTGGCCTTCTCCAAGCCAACGAATTGTGAAATAGCTTTAGGCTGATATCGTTCCGCTAGGGATTGGGGGAACTGGAAACCAGCCTGCTCGAACATCGATTGGGTAGCCACAGTGTCTTTCTCCGGATGCTAAGGTGCATCAAGCGCACGGCTGGGGGAGCCGTGCCCATGTCGCACCTAGCATCTAGGCCGCATGGTTGGCTAGGACGGCATCCAGTAGACTGCCATTGCCAACACCAGCGAATGGACGTGACTGGATTACGCTATGGACTGGAGCGCCAGATGTGGCCTCTAGGATTATCTCTAGGGCCTGTGTCTTGAGGCGTTCGCCAGTTCCGATGACGGCATTTTCTGCCCGCGCTTGTTCGATTGAATATCCTTCCCGCGCGTCTGTTATGCGTGCCGTCCGGTAATGGTCTGTGTACTCAGTTACGGCGTTGAGCAGGTTATAACCAGTACCGCGAATGGACGGGAACGCGTTGTTATCGTTGGACTCGTATAGCCTCAACACGTCCGCCAGAATATTCTCTCGCCTTGTTGTGTTCTGTTTTTCATCGGTAGGCTTGGGGAAGAGACGGTCCATAACGCTAGTCAGCGACTCCCGCGTTATGCGCCGCGTGGCCAACGTCTGCAGTTTGTCCTGAAGCTTGCCAGCGTCCATGACTACGCCGTCCATCGTCCGCTTGGCATCTTCGAAGCGGGCGTTAGCATTCTTGGTGTGCTTGATTCTCAGGATTCCAGTGTTGGTTGAAAGCGCTTGACGTAGGGTATTGCGGCAAACTACGCGGACACTCGACAGCGCTGCAGTGTGCGCCATAGAGCCATCATGGGCCGTGGTAAAGACCAGATAGGACTCGCTCTTGTCCTCTCCGTTGACGGCAATATCGGCACGCGGCACACGTACAGCGCACCAAATCGTTGCACCGTTCCCCAGCGCTCCAGCGCTGTCGTAGTGTGCGCCGCCGTTGTCCTGGAGCAGGTCATCAACAAACTGAAAGCATTCCCTGTTCTGTTTAATCGTGAAACCCTCGCCCACGTTGCTGGCTAGTTCCGCCCCGTCGATATCGCGGAAGATCGAATAGCTTGAGACCGGAACAACCTTGCCGTGCGGGTTGCGGGCATAGTTTTGATTCTTGACTACCTGCCAATCGAGACCAGCCAGGGACATTGCCTGCTCCCAGTTAACGGCAGAGTCGCATCGTTGCCCTAGCTTATGCCAGGCATCTTCCCGTGTGCCTACTACGAACATCGCGCGTTTGCCGTTTATTAGCGCCAGATCATGTGCCATTTTGTTTTCTCCCGTGTGGTGCGGTTTGTGTTGCGAGTGCGACAGTACACTGCGTCATTGCATGTGATATCACATGCATTCACATGTCACAGATAACAAACCGCAAATAATCGCTTGACAGGTTTTGGGATTTTCGCTCGCGAATTCGAATGCATTAAGCGGAAGCGCGAGCACTGGCGGATGCCGTGAAATTGCGCTGCCAATCGGCAACGAATGAATCCGCCCTTGACGGGGGCAACGCAACGCTGGAAGGCAAACGAACACAAGCAACGCGCGATCAGGAGTGGATTAGCACGCGAATAGCAAATGAACCGCAGTGCAGGAAAAGCGGACGGCAAGGAGTACTACTTTACGTTATTGGCCAGGGGGTGGGGGTGGGGAGGCCCCTTAGGTACTTACGCCGATGCCGGAATCGCTAGGCAAAGACAATCCGGCCCGTCGCTACGCTCGAAACCTACCAAGCAAGACGGCAAGCTAGAATGCCTCATCCAGATTTGTTGCCGTCTTCAGTTTCTCGAAGTTCGTGTACCTCAAACCCTGCAACTGCTTTACCCGACCGTTGCTCGTCAACTTCAATGGCCCGAGTTCTCGCGCATGTTCCGTGAAGTTGATCACCATTTTGCCTGTGTCCAGCCAAGGTTCTATTGAGCGGATTGGCGCGTAGTGCGTGATAGCGGAGATCGGAGCAGTCCGGTAGACCGCGACGTACTCTAGCTGCGAAATCATGGCCGGGTTAATGCGGACTTTGTACCAACGATCTTGACCGAGGAAAACTTCCTTGAATCCGTCCTCTCGGGCGGCAACTACCACGGTGTCAAAGACTGAAGGATTACGTGCCGTTTCTTCGAGTTTATTCGTTACCTGTTTCTGCGGCTTCGCAGCTTTCACCCGACCTCCTCACTTGGCAGTCAGCAATTTGCGGCTTCGTTTATTGGATTTCGGTTCGCGTTCGCGTTGCTTATTAATCCGATCCAGCAACGTGGCTGCAGGCTCAAACTCCCTACCTTCTCGTTGAGCCAGTTCAGCTTCGGAGGGAACTAGCTCGCCATGGAACGCCTTGGCAAGAATGGATTGCGTGAGTTTGTTGACTCGTGCTACCCCCGTCACAACTTGCGCTTCAACATCGTCCGCAAGAGCGGAAAAGATATCAAAACGCCGAACGATCTCGACTTGCTCTATAAGTGGAGGCAGCGGAATCGATACGGAATCTAGTGTTGTTTGGTTGACGAAGGGTTGGCCCGAACCTCCTGCATCCGCATTTAGGTCAGCTTGCGTATAAACCATTGAAATAAATCGCAAGTTAGCTTTAGGAGAAATTTCTTTTGCGTAGATGGCGTTGTCAGTCACCCAAACTCTGCCTTCGGTCACATATACATTTCCGCAGAGCGCACCGACTCGCCCAATCACAAGTGTAGGCCTGTCAACAAGCCACTCGGAGTGACGCCCAGCAACACCATTTCCTCCGTAGACCAAGAACTGGCCATCGCATTGTTTTGTCCTTGGCAAGAATTTCCCACTAGACCATTTGAACAGTTGATCTCCTCTGGTGGAAGCCCAACTCTGTGGCAATTCGCTCGCGTCCGGCTGGTTGTGTGGCGAGGGTGCTACGCCAACTGGATGGGCGGCACGCCAATCTTCCGTCAGTCTCCCTGAACATGCAGCCGCCACCATGGCTTGGCGAAGGCGTTTGAGGATAGGGGGCACTCGGGAAAGTCGCTCTCGGACACTGCGAACCTTTGCTATCAACTGTGCAACCTGATTAGCGATCCTCCCTTGCTCAGCAGTCGGGGGAACGGGGATTATCAAGTCGCAGAGTTCTTCATAGCGGACGCTCTGAACTGTTGTGCCGTCCTTTCGGTTGTTGGTGAGGATTTCAGGAGCCAACGCACGTAAGGCAAGGGCAAGCCATTCGTTAAGGTTGCAATCGGGGCAGTAAAACGCCTTGAGGTCTTGATTGATTGAAACTGGCGTATCGACGACCGCAATAGGTAAAGTGTGGGCGAGAATACCGCTGCGAACAACAACTAGCACGGAACCAACAGGACAGAGGCGAAGTCGTGTCTCCTGCAACGCTTTCTGCGTGATGAAATCTTCTCCTCCCGCGAGTCGCCATGCCTTAACGTCTTTTGACGAAACCCACGGCACTTTCCCGCCCCAATAGCTGGCGTTGCTGGTGGAAGGGGTCATTCCACCCCAACTGTGGAAATAGTCACCAACGCGGATTGTGGCCCAGCCCTCCGGCAAACCTGTGGTCATGAATGACAGTGCTTTCTAAGCCAAAGCTGATTTCTCAGTCGGTGGCACTCACGGTGGCGCTCGCCTCACTGCCGTTTTCCAGTAGAGTGATTATGGTCGTTAGTTCCTCGACAGCGGCCTGAAGTTCGGCGATGGCATCAGTAGCGAGTTCTTCTGGCTCAAGCACTCCGTCGCCGTCATCGAGAGCGTCATCCTTGAGCCACTTGAGGCTGTCTATTTTGAAATCGCGAGCCTTGACTTCATCAATGGAGAACCTACGCCAACGGTCCTCCTTCGTGTCGCCCGATTTGCGTTTCGCGCCGCCATTAGGGTCGGCTCCGTAGCACTTCTCGAATTCCGCGAAGTGCTCGGCTATGAGCGGACGATCTTTCTTCGTGATATGGGGCACGTTGCTGCGTCCGTCGTACAGCCACATCGTTTCTGTCTTGCAGCCCTTGGTAAAGAAGATCACGTTCGTTTTCGTGCCGGGGCTGTATGGCGTGAAGGTGCCATTCGGAAGGCGAAGTACCGTGTGGAGATTGCAGTCCTCTGTAAGAATCTTGAATACTTCGCCAGCCTGATCCGCAAACAGGCAGTTATCAGGCACGACGACGGCAGCACGCCCTCCGGGTTTCAGGATTGTCACTACGTGCTGGATGAAGTTGAGTTGCTTGTTGCTGGTGCTGATGGTGAAATCGTCTCTGGTGGGTGCCTGATTCGCACCCTTCGTGCCGAAGGGCGGGTTCGTCATGACCACATCAAATCGTTGTCCACTCGGAATCTCGTAGATCGAATCTCCCAATGCGATGTGAGGCTCAAGACCATGCAGATAGAGGTTCATCAGGGTCAAACGACGCGGACGTTGAACAAGTTCCTGCCCAAAATACGTTTCCGATTTGAGCCGCTTCACCAAATCGCGAGGCAGTGCACCGCCCTTCGTTCCGTCCATTAACCATTCGTAGGAGGAAACAAGGAAACCGCCCGTCCCGCACGCCGGATCACACATGCTGAACTCTTTGTGAGCACGCGGATCGGGCTTCATGCACCGGACAAGAGCCTTAATCAGGAGGCGGGGAGTAAAGTATTGCCCAGCGCCTTTCTTGCCTTCGCTTGCAGCCTTCTCAAGCAGCCCCTCGAACGCAGCCGCCTTAATGTCGGTATCCAGCGCCGTCCATTCAATGTCGTCAATCAGCCCCAGCAGCTTCTTGAGATTGACCGGATTGTTGAACCTCGATTGAGCACCAGCGAAGATGTCACCAAGCAGACCTCGTTGCTGGCCGAGTTTTCGCAGTAGATCGATGTAATGATCCTGCAACCCTGTGCCGGATTTGGTCACGAGGCTCTGCCAATCGCAGCCCTTCGGCAATTCAATGTCACGCTCATCCGCCATCTTCAAAAACAGCAAATAAGTTAGCTGCTCGATGTAATCGCCGTAATCAATCCCGTCGTGGCGCAGTGTGTGGCAGAAACCCCAGAGTTGCTGGACTACATCGGTCATAAAGCCATGGCCTCATTGAATTGGCTGATCAGTTGCGGAAGATGTCCTGCGAAGACCTTGTTGGCTCGACCCCAGCCACCGACTCGGTTAAACACTGGCAAGGCGTCGAAGTCGCTGGAGTCGATAGTCAGGTTCTCGGCCAAGTGCCCCTCTATCCGATCAAGCCACTGCACCTGCTCAGGCGTGAAGTTTTTGCCCGACGTAATCTTCGCCATGGCGAGCTTGACTCGTTCCTCAGCAGTGTACAAGGGCTGTTGCTCATTGGCAGCGCGCTTGACCATCGAAATGATATCCACGAGCGCCTTTTGATAATGCAATTCGTGGGCTCTCTGGAGGTTTTCTTTGTTGAACCGCTGGGGTGTTCCTGCGAGCTTTAGCTGCAAGTCGCTCAAAGCCTTCGTGCTCCAGTCCTTCGGGCGCTGCAACAAGATTCGGATTGCCTCAATTTCCTGAGGGTTCTCACGAACGAACTGAACGAACGCTGTGATGTAGTCGCTGGGCTTGTATTCCCTGCCGTCGATCCCACGCACGAGCCATGCGGAACTGACGGTATCCTGCGTTTCGTAGGCCACGATGAACCTGCGTTCCTTGCGGGGATAGTTCATCAAGAGGTCTTGGAATGCCTTGTCTCGCAGTAGACTCATCGTGTCCCCGAAGGCGTGGGTCAGTTTGCTGGGGAGATCGCTGGCGTACTTTCCCACGTCACCACCCGGAATGTGAGCAGCAAACATGCCCCGCGCCTCGCCCGACATCTCCTTCTCGATGCGTTGGAGACGTTTGACCAGCCTGCGGATGTTGTAATCCCGATCCCGGTTACTCCAAATGTCTTCGATAATCTGGACAATCGTGCACGGCTCGCGGTCTGGCGGCTCAGCGGTGATCGCCGTGGCGTTCTTGAAGTACTCCAGCAGGGTCCCGTCAAAGCAGTCAAACACGACAAAGTGGGACTTGTCTGGGAAGTGTTCGCCCTTGCGGGTGCCACGACCAAGCATTTGTTCGAACAAGATGCGTGATTTCACCGGGCGCAAAAAGACGATGCCTTCCAGATCAGGAATATCCACACCAGTCGTTAGTAGATCAACGGTCACGACGATAGTCGGCGCTGGTCGATTGCGGAACTCGCGGATATGCTGAAGTGGACGATCCACCTTGCCCGTGATCTTCTGAACAAAGGAGTCACCGCGACCGAAAATGTCGCGAGCAATGTCCACAAGCTGGTCGGCGTGCGACGTGTGCGGAAGGTCGTTGCTGGCAAAAATAAGCGTTTTTGGCAAGCGACCATATAGCTGCTCGTGCTCCAACATCCATTTCTTAACCTCTTCGAGAATCTTCCGATTTGAGTCGGGCGATGTGATGTCATGCTCGATCTTCGCGCTATCGAACTGGCGCTCGTCCTCCAACAAATCAAGCTGCTTGGCTCCGGAAATGGGGTTGATGATTTGGACCTGTTCTCCCTCATTCAAAAAAATGCCATTCATGCGAACGTTGGATTTGACTGCGACTACGTCGTAGTCCACGAGGAACCCTTCCCGCACAGCACGCTCGTACTCGTATCGATAAACGATGTCCTTGAAATACGCCATCGTGTGAGCGGCGGGAGTTGCGGTCAGACCAACCTTGACGCAATCAAAATGATCTAGAGTTTTTCTCCAGATTGCGCTTTCTTGCGTTGAATATCCTCTGTGACACTCGTCAGCGATGATCAGGTCAAACGCATGGATCGGGATATTCCCTAGCTGGCTGGCATCTTCATCGATTTCCTCATCGCCAGCAGCCATGATCGCATCCCGACCGAAAAGGTTGATTGTCATCCGCTGGATAGTACTGACGTAGACGAAAGCGTGCCCCGGTTGAGGATCAGTCAGATAGGAACTAGGCAGAAGTTTCGGGTCGAACCTCTCGTCCTCGTCGAAATCTCCCCGCTGGAATCGCTGGCTGTAGACTTCGTAAATCTTGTCAAATTTCAGTCCGGGCTCCGGATCAAAGGACGCAAACGCCAGAACTGCCTGTGCAGCCAGTACGCGGCGATCCACCAAGAACAAAATCCTCCGAGCGACACCGGCCTTCATCAGCCGGTAGACTTCGTTCACCATCGTGAAGGTCTTGCCCGTTCCGGTCGCCATGGCGACGAGCATTTGCTGCTTGCGGCCTACAAGGGCTTCTTCGATGGCCGCGTTTGCCTCTCGCTGATAAGGGCGAAGTCGAGGATGATCATTCGCTGTTCGGAGCAAGCTTTCGCATGAGCTGCCAGAATCTCTTGCTACTTGCTCAGCCAGCGCTTCAGGCGTGTGAAAGTGCGAGACGATGTGGGATCGGTTCAGAGGATTCCGGATGTCGTGATACCAGATGACCTCTCCATTCGTGGAATAGAGAAATGGAACGCGATAGCCACGGAAGTTGAACGGCCCATTGGCGAAACCTTTTGAATACCGCTCGGCCTGCGTCAGCACGCTCTGCGGGCCGAGTGTCAGCTTCTTAGCTTCGACAACTCCAAGAATCCTTCCATCGGCACAAAGAGCGTAGTCAGCAGGACCGTTGGCTGTTTCAAACTCAGTGATAACACAGTTCGTGTGAGAACCTAGCGACATGCCAGGAGAAAACGGAACAACGCTCCACCCTGCTGCCTTCAACTTAGGGTCGATGAGGCGCTTGCGAGTGAGCCACTCGGAATTCTGTTCTGAAGCTTTCACGGATAATTGGGAGAGTACTGCATTATAACGATTCCCTCACAAAATGCAGAGCCTCCTTCCTTAGAGGTAGTGGCTCAGTTTGAAATTCAGGCTTATTCGCTACACTCGTGGGTTTGCTCAGCCGTCAGCAATTCGTCGTCATCTTCGGACTTGCAAGTCTGGACACCGCATTTTGTACAGACTGAAAGCCTTACCGCTCCTTCGCCACAATAAACACGGGTGAACTGCGATTCGGGAAGTTCATCTGAATCTTCCATCCGAGGCGCGATTATTTCAGCAAAGATAGCAGCAAGCCGTTTGGCGCTTAATTGGCGTCGGCACTGGCGAGAAGTTTCCCACGTCTACTTATCAGAAGTGACCCACCTTATTAGTTAAGCGGATCGACAGAGGAGGAGAAGGGGTGATGATGAGTCACCCA
>Ga0210406_10000227_pt1 | contig 84979 bp, 72 predicted proteins | sample IncBWC30MmetaG_FD_155454 | JGI IMG/M metagenome (GOLD analysis project Ga0210406, IMG submission 155454) | Forest soil microbial communities from Barre Woods Harvard Forest LTER site, Petersham, Massachusetts, United States - Inc-BW-C-30-M | ecosystem: Environmental > Terrestrial > Soil >...
TCGCGCTGCCAGCTACAACTACCACCTGCTGGAACGTATGGAGGCGGGGATCGTCCTTCATGGCACCGAAGTGAAAGCTCTTCGCGAGGGGAAGGCCAACATTCGCGATGCGTTTGTGGATTTTAAGCCCAGTGGCCCCTGGCTAGTCAATGCCCATATTGCACAATATCTGGCGGGCGGCCCGTGGAACCACGAACCGCTTGGCAACCGCAAACTGTTGTTGCACAAAAATGAAATTCACAAATGGGCTGGCCGCACCGAATCAAAGGGTTTAACCGTCATTCCCCTGCGGATTTACTTCCGCGACGGCATTGCCAAATGCGAAATCGCCCTGGCGCAGGGCAAGAAAGTGTGGGACCGCCGCCAGGACGAACGTAACAAGGAAGCCCGCAGGGAAGCGGAATCAGCGATGTATCGCAACCGGAGGCGATAACTCAGTCATGGAAAAAGCCGTCTTGCAAATCACGATTGAAACCGAGCCGTTCGCGAGGCTCGAAACCGATGCGCTGGTTACCTACATCTTTGAGGAGAGCGACCCCATCCAGGGCCGCGTTTCCGAAATTGATGCCGCCACCGGCGGATTGTTGAAGAAAATCACTGGCAGCGGCGAAGCTACTGGCAAAACCCTCGAATTCACCTTGATCCACGCACCCGCGGGTCTGAAAGCCACGCGCTTGCTCCTGGTCGGAGCAGGGAAGCGCGCACAATTTAACGGCGCCACGCTGCGCAAGGTTGCCGGAGCCGCGTTGCGTTATCTTAAGTCTCGATCGGTCAAGAATTTCGCTTTTTCCGTCCGCGAAGAAGCCTCCAACTCCAACACCGCGCAGGCGCTCGCCGAAGGCTTCATCACCGCAAATTTCGAAACTGACAAATACAAGACCGACAAGAAGAACGGCAAGGAAATTGACTCCGTTCGAATCGCCGGCTATTCCGAGTCTGAAAGGTCGGCCGGCGAAAAAGGCCTGGCTGCCGGAAAGGTCATCGCTGAATCGCAGAATTTCGCGCGTGACCTGGTCAACGAGCCTTCCAACAAACTGACGCCAAAAATTCTTGCCGAACGCGCCGAAGCCATGGCCAAGGAAGCCGGCTTGGCGGTGGAAATTCTCGACGAAAAGAAAATTTCTGAGCTCAAGATGGGCGCTCTGCTCAGCGTTGCTCAGGGCAGCGTCGAACCGCCGCGCGTCATCGTGGTCACCTACACGCCTGCAATCGCCAAGCCCGGCGCTCCGGTGATCGGCCTGGTCGGAAAGGCTGTTACCTTTGACACCGGCGGCATCTCTATCAAACCCGCCGACGGCATGGAAAAAATGAAGTACGACATGGCTGGCGGCGCCACCATGCTTGGCGTAATTCGTGCACTCGCCGCTTTGAAACCCAATGTCAAAGTCATCTGCGTCGTGCCGTCCACGGAAAATATGCCCGGCGGCAAGGCGCAAAAGCCCGGCGACATCCAGACCGCCATGTCCGGCAAAACCATCGAAGTTCTGAACACCGATGCCGAAGGCCGCCTGATCCTCGCCGACGCCATTCACTACGCCAAGCAACTCGGCGTAACGCACATCGTCGATGCCGCACCCCTCACTGGCGCGATCGTGGTTGCCCTAGCCAACATCAACGTCGGCGTCTTCGGCTCCGACCAATCCTGGACCGACAAACTCCTCGCCAGTGCCAAAGCCACCGGAGAAAAAATGTGGCCCATGCCTATGGACGACGAGTACCGCGAATTTATCAAGGGCAGTTTCGCCGACATTCAAAACATCGGCAGCGGAAAAGGCGGCGGCTCGATCACCGGCGCCTGGTTCATCCGCGAATTCGCCGGCGACACTCCGTGGATTCACCTCGACATCGCGGGCACCGCTTGGAACGACGACGCCAAGCCCTGGCTGGCCAAAGGCCCCACCGGCGTAGCCCTTCGCACGCTAGTCCACTTGGTCCAGTCGTTCTGATATGGCCGAACGGGTCAAGCTGCAATTTCCTGGTGCTGCTATCGCGCTTCCTTTGCTCTCGCGAGAGGGAAGCAGCGCGAGTGGCGGCCGAGGCGGTCAACGCGACGATTGGGGTTCAGCAGCGGCTTTGCGATGGTGTCCGCAGGGGCATCGAGACCGACAAATCGTATTTTACCTATGAGACCGACTCTCCTTTTCTTCGCCTGTGGTTCTTTGCCTGCTAACGCAGTGTAACGCACGAATACGCGAAAACTGGGGGTCGGTCTTTTTACTTTGAATCGAGCATGGACCGATCGGTATCGGCCATGACGACTGGCAGTCGTCCCCCGTGGGTATCCCGGACCGCTCGGGACTGCGCCCGTACTTCCCAATCTTCTACATTTTGTCGGGTGCTTCCATTCCTAACAGGCGCAACGCTTTCACCAGTTGCCGCTCCACAATCTCGGTCAATCCCAACAAGAACGCGCGCTTTTCTGCATCCGCTTCCGACAAGATATGATGCCTATGATAAAAATTGTTGAACGCCTGCGCTAACTGAAACGCATACTTGGCCACAAATGCCGGCTCCTGCGCGCCAATCGCCGCATCGCTGGCGTAGTCCAGCATTGCGGCTTGCAACAGCAAATCCCACCATCCCGCTCCCTCAGAGCCGCTTAAAAATTTGGCCGCCGCCTCCGCGCTGACCCGACCTGGCTCCGCTTCGGGCCCCTTGCGCCGGATCCCGCGAATCCGCACCACCGCGTACTGGCAATACGGCCCGGTTTCTCCCTCAAAACTAAGTGCATCCTCAAAATCAAACGCAATAATCGTGGTTCGCGTAAACTTCAGCAGAAAAAATCGCAGCGCCCCGATCGCAATTTTATGTGCGGTTGCAGTCTTTTCCGCTTCCGGCATCTCCGCGTGCCGCTTTGTCACTTCCGCCAGTGTCGCCTCTTCCAGCTTTGTGATCAGGTCATCGGCTTTTACGCCAAGCCCCTTGCGGCCACTCACTTCCACGTACGGCTTCTTCGCGTCCTCCGCGTTCAGCTCATACCCGAGTTCAGCTGCGCAGCGCGGTGTCAGCGCCACAATTTCATACGAAAAATGAATCGAATTCGCCGCCTCTTTCGCGTGCCCGAGGCCGCGCAATCCCTGCGCCACCACGTCCTGTAGATACGATTGCCGCGTATCAATCACGTTGTATACCCGCGTCGCCGGCTCTCCAAAATGCGGCGCAGCGGGATCGTCGGCCTCGGTAGTGGTCGTCCAAACGATTTCGCCGGCAGGCGCATCCGTCCATCGCTTGTAGTGAAAATCCTTCCCAAGCAATGCAAATTTCCAGAGTTGGTAAGCAATATCCTTCCCGACGTAAGTCACCGTCCCGTTCGACCGCACAATAATCTTGTCCTGCCGGTTGTCTTCGGAGGCCTCATGATTGGCCTCAGCGCTCCCGGAGTCTTTGTCCTTTACCTCCTCAACCTCATTTACCTCCTTTTCCTCTCGCATAATCCAGCAACCGGCCATCTTCCCGCTGGTAGCCAGCTCAATCGCTCCCGCCTCTTTCAATTTCGCAAACGCCGCGTCCCAAAACTTCAAATGCAGAATCTCGCTTTCTCGCGCCAGCAATTCATAAGTAATTCCCAGCCGCTTCATGGTCCGCAAATGAAAACCAACAATCGCGTCGGCGATAATCGCGCCCATTTCCGCCGCTTCGCCGCGACCTTCTTCAATCGCGCGCAACGTCGCGCCACGCAACAAAGCGCTTTGCGTCTTGTCCTGTTCATAAAATTGCGTCACCCGCGCGTACAAATCCCAGCACAAATAGTCGAATCCTGGCTGCGCAGCAAGCGTTCGAACCTCCGCCACGTTCTTCTTCTCCATGTGCTGAAATCCGATGACGACATCCGCAACTTGCACGCCAGTATTGTCGATGTAGTTCTGCACCTGTACTCGCTCGCCCGCATCGCGCAAAATCCGCGCCATCGTATCCCCCAGCACCGCATTTCGCATGTGCCCGATATGTGCCGCTTTATTGGGATTGATGCTGGTGTGCTCAACAATGACTTTCTCGCGCGTCGTTCGTTCTCCGCGCAGCTCTGCGTCCTTTGTGTCTCTGCGTTGTTCTCTCTCCGGGTCTTGAGCTCTTTGCCAAAAAGCCGCGCGATCAAAGAACACATTGAGATATCCCGCGCCGGCAACCTCCACCCGCGAAACACCCGCCACCGCCGGCAAACTCGTTGCGATCTCCTGCGCAATCTGCCGCGGCCCGCGCTTCAGCCGCTTCGCCAACTCAAAACACACCGGCGAAGCCGCTTCCCCCATCTCCAACTTCGGCGGTTTCTCCAGCGCAATCGCAATCTCCACCCCATACTTCTCGCGAATGTGCGCCGACAAAGCCCCGCGCAACCTTGTTATGATTTTCAGATACAAGTGGTCTCAGTCCTTTATTCGTTCAAGAAGCAGTCAGTAAGTATAGAGGGCGCAATATGAGCGGTCAAAAGTGCGGCATTTGACCAATGGGCGCATGACCAACGCACGCAAGCCCAAGGAATGCGATTTCCTTTTCACTCGCGAAGGGAACTCACAGCAGCCTCGTTCGCGGCGCCGCCGAATTCTCCGCGGATTCAACGAAGCGCCTTAGCTGGCGCTGGCGCCATTCGTAAAGGCGCTGGTGGTCGGTATTGGGCTGGTGCATTGCGCTCTTGGCTTATAGTCGGGAAGAAAGACCATGAACCTATACGGGACTCTTTTCTCTCACTGTAGCTTCACTCTCTGTCGAATGGGGGCTTGCCGAGGTGTAGCAGTACCAAATTCGAGCTCATTTGACACACAATTTCACCGCCGATAGACTCAAGTCAGTCCGGCAGGGAGTGCTTCGGCCGTCCCGGCTTCGTAAGCCTATGAAATTAGCGTATTTCGACTGTTTTTCGGGCATCAGCGGAGACATGACGCTCGGCGCTTTGGTCGACGCCGGCTGCGAGCTGCCACTCCTGCGCTCCGGCCTGCAAGGCCTGCAAGTTCCGGGCTGGACCATCTCGTCGGAAAAAGTTTGGAAAAATGGCGTGTCCGCAACCTTGGTCCGGGTTACAACCGAAGACCAGACCAAGCACCGCAGCCTTTCAGCAATTCTTGAAATTTTCGATAAATCGCGACTAACAGAACCCGTCAAGAAAAATGCCGCCGCCATTTTTCGCAAACTGGGCGAGGCCGAAGCCTCCGTCCACGATGTCCCGCTCGAAAAGATCCATTTTCACGAAGTCGGAGCCATCGATGCCATCGTGGACATCGTCGGCGCCTGCATCGGCTTCGAGTCGCTCGGCATCCAGAAATTCGCCTGTTCCCCGCTCAATGTCGGCGGAGGAACCGCAAAAATGGCCCACGGTATCTTGCCCGTGCCAGCGCCAGCCACCGCAAAATTATTGCAGGGTAAGCCCACTTATTCGAACGGGGTGCAAAGGGAATTGGTCACGCCGACCGGGGCAGCCATCGTCGCCACGCTCTGCGATTCCTTCGGCCCACAGCCGCCGATGAGCGTCTCGTCAATCGGCTACGGCGCGGGCGCCGCCGACCTCGAAGGTCAGCCCAACGTCGTTAGAATCATGATCGGCGAAGCCGCCGAAAAAGTCGTACCCGGTTTCGACCAAGAAATCTCGGTCATCGAAGCCAATCTCGACGACATGAATCCGCAAATCTACGGTTATTTCCAGGAAAAAGCACTCGCAGCAGGCGCACTCGACGTCTACACCACCCCGGTACAAATGAAAAAAAACCGCCCGGGCACTCTGCTCACGTTGCTTTGCAAACCGCAGGACACGGACGCGTTGATGTCGCTCATCTTCGCCGAAACCACCACTTTCGGCGCGCGCACCTACAGTGCCCAGCGCCGCACTCTTCCGCGTGAATCTGTCAACGTCCATACACAATACGGCGACGTCCGCATCAAACTGTCTCGCGTCAACGGCCGTATCTTGCACGTCGCCCCGGAATTCGAAGACTGCCGCAAATTAGCCGTCGAAAAAGACGTACCGCTGCAGCGCGTAATCGCTGACGCACTTCGCGCCTACGAAGGAAACCTGTAAACTGGTTTAGGTTCGGCCGGTGTGAAATTCAGCTGCCGTATTTGCTTTTCTTAGAGTTTGAACTGACAACTGTCTACTGATAACTGATTATTTAAAACTCAAAAAATGCCCGCAAAAGCAAAATTTTACCTAACCACTCCGATCTACTACACCAACGGCCTACCTCACATCGGCCACACCTACACCACGGTGGTCGCCGACGTCATCCGCCGCTACAAACGCATGCGCGGCTACGAAGTCGTGATGACCACCGGCACCGACGAGCATGGCGTCAACGTCGAACGCGCCGCCAAAAATGCCGGCATCCCCGAATCCGAATTTGTGGCGCGCATGGCCGAGACCTGGCGCGCGCTGTGGGACGAACTTGGGATTTCCGCCGACGAGTTCATTCGCACCACCGATCTGCGCCACGTCCGTACCGTGCAGTGGCTCTTCAAGCTCTGCCGCGAAAACGGCTACGTCTACAAAGGCCATTACACCGGCCAATACTGCATCTACGACAACGCTTTCGTGAACGACGCCAAGCCCGGCGACAATTGCCCCGATTGCGGTCGTCCCACCGAAACCCTCACCGAAGAGAATTATTTCTTCAAGCTTTCCGCGTTTCAGAAACCGTTGCTCGATTTCTACAAAAAGAATCCCGATTTCCTGCAGCCCGAAACTCGCAAAAACGAGATCGTCAGCTTCGTCGAAGGCGGCCTGAAAGATCTCAGCATCACCCGCACCACCGTTCGCTGGGGCATTCCCGTTCCGGGCGAAGAGCCGCACGTTTTCTACGTCTGGTTCGACGCGCTGACCGCCTACCTCAGCGCCGTCGGCGGCCCCGATTACGAAAAACGCGGCTTCTGGCCCGCCGATCTGCATCTTGTCGGTAAGGACATCATCCGGTTCCACACTGTCTACTGGCCCGCATTCCTGATGGCCGCGATGCTCCCAATCCCCAAACAAGTCTGGGCGCACGGCTGGTTCCTGATGGACGCCAGCAAAATGTCCAAGTCCAAGGGCAACGTCGTTTTGCCACGCCCAATCGCCAACATGCTGGGCATGGACGCTCTCCGCTATTTCCTGTTGCGCGAAGTAGTCTTCGGCCAGGACGGCAATTTCAGCTACGAAGCGCTGGTCACGCGCTACAACAGTGACCTCGCCAACGGCCTCGGCAATCTAGCCAGCCGTAGCGCCGCTATGATCGAGAAAAACTTCGCTGGCAAGATCCCGAAAGCAGGGAAGCTCCAGCCGCAGGACGAAGCTCTCGCGCGCGAAACGCAAACTGCTATCGGCGATGTAGTCGACTATTTCGAGAAAATGAATTTCGCCCGCGCACTCGAGTCTCTTTGGGCCGTAATCGCTGCAGCCGATAAATATCTGACCACCGAAAAGCCGTGGTCGCTCGGAGATTCTGAAGCAGATACGCAGCGCAAAGCCACAGTTCTTGCCACTACGGCGGAATTGTTGCGCATCGTTACTGTTCTCGCGCATCCCGTTCTGCCAGACAGCACGTCAAAAATCTGGACGCTCCTCGGCCAACCCGGCTCGGTTTCCGCCGTCGAGCTCGACGGCCTGCGCTGGGGTCAATTAGCCACCGGCGCGTCACTCGGCAAACCGCAAACTTTATTTCCACGAGTAGAAAAATCCGAAGCTATCGAGAGGATCGAATCCATGGCCAACGAAGAACTGAATCCCGCGGCACCGCCAGCAGCAGCTCCGGCAGCGGCAACCGGCTCCGCCACAGGCGCGGCAGCGGCTGCGGCTCCTGCACAAAGCGAAAAAATCGGCATCGAAGATTTCGCCAAAGTCGAAATGCGCGTAGGCCAGATCAAAACCGCCGAACGCATCGTAGGCGCCGACAAACTCCTCAAGCTTACGGTGGACATCGGCACCGAAATCCGCCAAATTTGCGCGGGCATCGCGCAATTCTACGAACCGGAATCGCTCATCGGACGCAAAGTCGCCGTAGTCACCAATCTCGCCCCGCGCAAACTTCGCGGCGTCGAATCCAACGGCATGATCATCGCCGCCGCCGTCGGCCCGGAGGGCCGCCCCGTTCTTGCCGGCTTCCCCGAAGACGTAGAAGTCGGCGCCCGACTGAAGTGAGTAATCAGTTTTCAGTTCGCAGTCATCGCTAACGACGCGCAATTCGCTGAAGCCGTGGTCCCTCAGGGAGGGTGGTTTTACTGATTACCTGAAAACTGATTACTGAACACTTCCTTTATGGACCTCATCGACTCCCACGCCCACATCGACTTCCCGCAATTCGCCGAAGACCGCGGAGCCATGCTGCAGCGCGCCCGCGAAGCTGGCGTCAACACGCTCCTCGCGGTCGGCACTGGCCCGGGCCCGGAAAAACTGGACGCCGCCCTCCCATACGCGGAAGCGCACGACTGGATATACAGCAGCGTCGGTATCCATCCGCACGAAGCCAAAGAAGTCACTCAGCAGCATTTAGACCAGCTCGCCCGCCTCGCGCAACATCCAAAAGTCATCGCCTGGGGCGAAATCGGCCTCGACTATTTCTACGATCACTCCCCGCGCGATACCCAAGCCGCCGTTTTCCGCTCCCAAATGGAACTAGCCCGCGCCGCAAAACTCCCCATCATCATCCACTGCCGCGACGCCTGGGACGACTGCCTCTATCAAATCGAGCAGCATTGGAAACCCACAGGACTGGGCGGCATTCTCCACTGCTTCACCGGCACGCTCGACCACGCCAAGCGCGGCCTGGACATGGGGTTCTGTATCTCTTTTGCCGGCAACTCCACCTACCCCAAAACACAACATCTCCGCGACGTGGCCAAGGAAATTCCCCTCGAACGGATCCTCATCGAGACCGATTCCCCCTACCTCGCCCCTCAGATCTACCGCGGCAAGCGCAACGAGCCCGCCTATGTCGCGGAAGTGGCCAAAACCCTCGCCGCTGTGAGAAACTTACCTCCGGAAGAATTCGCTGCCGCCACCGCGGCTAATTTCCGGCGATTCTTCCGCATCGCCCGGCCGGACGTTTCTTAGGCCATTGAGTCCCATCAGCGCAAACTCGCGGGCCGCGCCAGCCCGCCTAGGGGAGAAGTGCCATCGCGCTTCTGACGGTTAAAGAAATTTTCGATCTGGTTCGCGACGACTTGGTCCTGGTCGAACAGGAGCTCTCTCGCCAGAGTGCCGCGGCCTATCAACCGGTCGGCGAAATCACCAGCTACCTCCTCGGCGGAGGCGGCAAACGCCTGCGTCCCGCGCTGCTCCTGCTCGCTAACGCTTATGCCGGAGAAAATCGCCCCGGGGCAATTCGCCTCGCCGCCGTAGTCGAACTTCTGCACAGTGCCACGCTCATCCACGATGATGTTATCGACAGCGCCGACACTCGCCGCGGCCGCCCCTCCGCAAATTCCCGCTGGGGCAATCATCGCAGTGTCCTCGCCGGCGACTGGCTGTACATGCAGTCTTTCCAGATCGCGCTAGAAGAACGCAACTTCCGCATCCTCGACATTCTGATCGACTTGACACAAAAAATGGTCGAAGGCGAACTCATCCAGCTGGCCAAAATCGGGCGCATCGACGTCACCGAGGAAGACGCCCTGAAACTAGCCACGTACAAAACCGCTTGCCTTTTCAGTGGTTGCGCTCGCCTCGGCGCGGTCCTCGGCGGGCTCAGCGGCGACGAAGAAGAATCCCTCGCCGATTACGGCCGATATTCCGGCCTGGCTTTCCAAATGGTTGACGATCTTCTCGATTTCACCGCGTCCGCCGAACAACTGGGCAAGCCCGTTCTGAGCGACCTAAAAGAAGGCAAAGTCACCATGCCGCTCATCTACGCCATGGAAAACGGCCATCGTGACGCCCGCGCCCTGATTGCCCGCGTCCTTGAAGAAAAGGATTTCATCAGCGTCAAGCCGGAGACCATCGTTTCGCTGGTTCACGAGTCCGGCGCTCTCGACCGTGCCCGTAAACTCGCCCACGATTTCGCCTACCGCGCCAAACAATGCATCCAGGGCAGCGAAGACTCCGAATACGCCCGCGCCCTCCTGACCCTCCCCGACTTCATCCTGGAGCGCGAAAACTAATCTCGTCCAAACGCGAATTCCCTGTAGGGGCGCAGCACGCTGCGCGTACGTCTGGCAGAGCCTGTTAAGCGGTCATTGCGAGCATAGCGGGGATTCCCTTTGGATTCGTTCGCAGCGCCAGAGGCGCGACAGCGACGTCACAGTTGCGCGCACGCCCGCGCCATTCATAAAATCTCTTGTGGCGACCCATTCCATGCTCCCCTTCAAACTCGTCTACCACCCCCGCTACGATCTCAACCTTGGCGCACACGTTTTCCCATCGCAAAAATTCCGCCTGCTCTACGAACTTCTCCTCCAGGAAAAAATCGCCGCCCCCGACGATATCGTTCAACCCGGCCGCGCCACCGACGAAGATCTTCTCCGCGTCCACACGCCCGACTGGGTCAGCAAACTAAAAAACGGCACCCTTACCGCCAGCGAAATAATGAAATTGGAGGTTCCATACTCTCCCGAACTAGCCGAAGCCGTTTGGCTTGCTGCAGGCGGCACAATCCTTGCCGGACAACTCGCGCTCCGCGACGGTTTCGCCAGCAACCTCACCGGCGGTTTCCACCACGCCTATGCCAATCACGGCGAAGGCTTCTGCGCGATAAACGACGTCGCCATCGCCATCCGCCGCCTACAACATGACAGACTCATCAAGAAAGCCATCGTCGTGGATACCGACGTGCACCACGGCAATGGCACAGCCCACATTTTCCGCAATGACGATTCCGTCTTCACTCTTTCCATCCACCAGCAACACAACTACCCAGCCGACAAGCCGCCATCAAGTCTCGATTTGCATCTCGACGACGGAGTAGAAGACGAAGAATATCTTTCGATTCTCCTGCCGGCGGCAGAAAAATCTCTCGACCAATTTCACCCCGACATTCTTTTCTACGTAGGAGGCGCCGACCCCTTCTGCGAAGACCAACTCGGCGGCCTGCGCCTCACAAAATCCGGCTTGAAATCCCGCGACAAATCCGTCTTCCAACTGGCACGCAGTCGCAGTATCCCGACCGCCACAACGTTAGCCGGCGGCTACGCCCGCCGCGTAGAAGACACCATCCGCATCCACGCCAACACCATCCAGGCCGCCCACGAAGTCATCGCCCAGTCTGATGCTCGTTCTCGCTCCGCACCCATCACTTGATCCGGATTTTGTAGCGGCGGGTTTATCCCGCCCTCTCTTCTTCACACAAACGCAGTCCCACAACGTACTTCTCCGCTCCCTCTGCGCTATCTTTTTTTCCTAGGATTTGTTCTTGGCGCTACTGTGCCGCCGGCGCCGAAGGCTTCACCGCATCCGCCGTTACCGCCGCCTGCTGAATGGCCTCCCCCAACTCCCGCTCAATGGTCTCCGGGTCGAATCCGTTCGCGCGAAACACCACTTTTCCCCCGCGGTCCACAATCAACACCGTAGGAAAGGAATCCACCGCAAACGATTCGTCCAACCCATCGGCAAACACTTCGTTCGAACGCGGCTTCCGTTCCGCCAAATAGGGCTTCACCAGCGATTCATCCTCATCGCAATTCGCGGAAAGAAACACCACCCCGGCATTCCCCGCATAACGTGCCGCCAGCTTTTCATAAATCGGCTCCAGCGCATGACACGGCCCGCACCAAGTAGCCCAAAAATTGATCACCAGCACTTTTCCTTTTTGCGCCGCCATCGGATACGCCGCTCCATCCGGCGCCCGGCGCAGCACGTAGGCAAATGCACCCTTCACCCCTGCATTGCGCTTAATGCGCGGCCCAGCCGACGATGCCGTCACATCGTCAATCGTCTTCAACAGAAAATCTCCCAGCCCGGCGTCGCTTCCATGCGCCAGCCGCCACGCGTTTCCCATTTTCTCCCGTATCTCGCGCCGGTTTCCCGATTTCGTTGCCGTATCCGAAAGCGCGAACGCACGCCCATACCAAGTTGCGGCGCTGTTATAATCTTTCGCCAGTTCGTCGAATTCTCCCAGCTTCAGCGCGGCGATCGCATTCGGCAGCAGCGCATAACTATTTTCGAAGTCTTTCCGTGCCGTGATGCTGGCCTGTAATCGCGCTTCCAGCCTTCCACGCAAGGCCAGCATCGCCGATTCGTCCCGTTTTTTCTGGTTCTCCCACTCTTCCACCGAGACGCGCGGCGATTTTTCCGCGATCGGCGAATTTTTCACCGACTCGTAAACGCGAGTAGCGTACGTCACCGCCCGCCCCACGGACGCTGCATCTCCCGCTCGTTCCAGTAATTGAATCGCCAGCAGAGCCATCGAATCGTCATCCGGCGTCAACGAAACAATTCGCTCCGCATAATTCGTCGCGCACGCATCGTCGTGGAACTGCATGCACGCTTCCACCAGCGCCCGGTAGATCTGCGGACGTTCCGGCGCCTCCGGATACTTTTCCAGATATCCCTGCAGATTCTTCACCAGCGCCGCGCGATCGTTTCCAGCATCGCTGATGGCTTTTTGCAGTTCTTCGGCGGGCGACAGCGGTTTGGTAGCAGCTTGTTTCTGCGCCGCTTTCTTGTCCGCCGCCGTTTGTTTTCCACTGGTTTTAGGCGCGGCGGCAGGCATTGGCGCGGGCGATTGTGCGGACAGAAGCGCAGGCAATATCGCGCAGCAAACCGACCACAGAGCTCGAACGACGATGCACCGGCTGCTCATGTTGCCAGGATTGTATCGCGAGCCGGCGGTTTCTAGTTTATTTTCAAGCTTGAGCTATCGACAGTCGAATGGTTCCGCTCAAGAAACCGGCTCCACCCGAATCCCGCCAGACACCGTATGAATCTCTACCCGGCCGCCGGCAGTACCAACTCGCGCCCGCAAGCTGTGCTTGTCTTGGTCTTCAATCACAATCGGGATTCCCGCATTAATGTTTCCGGAAACCGCTTGCGCCGAAAGATGGAAATTCGCGGAAGTGGGCACACCCACTTCCACCGTCCCTGAAGTCGTTTTCAAATTCCAATAACTGTTGCCGGACGGATTCCCATGCACCGCAACCCGGCCGGATACAGAATTGGCGGTTACATCGCTCCCTGCACCCGAAATCTCAACCGTGCCGCTGGTTGTGGCCGCTTCCACGCGCGCACCCGGCCCGGAAATATTCATCGAACTCGAAATTCCATGGATGCGAATGTCGCCTTTCACGTTCGCGACACTTATATGTCCGGACGCTGTTGTTGCGCGCAGGTCGTCGCCCAAATCCCACGCCCGAATCGATCCGCTGGCCGAGTTCACCTGCACCGACCGCTCAATCTTGCTCACTGCGATCGCACCCGAAGCCGAATCAATTTTCACCGGCCCCTGCAAATTGCTGATCATCTGTTCGCCCGATGCGACCCTCGTCAACACCTCCGCGTTTTGCGGCAATTCAATCGTGTAGTCGATCGAAACGCCGCTCAACTCGGCCAGATTCTTGCCCACTCGAATAATATCCGGCTTCTGCTCGATCGGTGGATTTGCCGAAATCTCCCGTGCTTGTTTTTCCGGATTGTTGAAAAGAAATCCCCGCGCATGCACGTCGCCATGAATATGAACTGTGTTGCCGGAGGTTCCCGTAATGCGAATTGCGCCACTGGCATTCGAGAGATCCAGTCGAATCGGCCCGGCGACCGTGTAACTGCGATCGAAAGACCCATTCGACGCCACCCCTGTCCCGCATCCCGCAATCAGCAACAGGGTCGCGAATGTTGCGGCAAGAACCGGCGTCACGATCTTCAATCTGCATCTGCGAATCATTCGTCCTCCGTCAATCTCTGTCGGGCCGTCGCCGTAGGATCGATCATTTCCCGTAGGGGGCGCAGCATGCTGCGCCCCCTAAACTACCCAAGCGTCCGATTCAAGCCGCTTTGCTCGGTCACAATGAGATACGAATTAACAATCCGAGATGTTCCCCTCGCGACTACCTCCCCGGCAAGGCCGCGTTCAGCGACCCCTGCCGGTAACCCTCCAAGTCCAGCGACACATAAAGAAAACCCGCGGCCTTAAACCGCCGAGAAATCGTCGCTCCCATCTCCGGCGTCATGGCTCGCGGCAGCTCTTCGGGAGCAATTTCGATGCGCGCTAACTTGTCGTGCAGCCTCACGCGAAATTGCCGGAATCCCAATTCCCGCAAAATCGCTTCGCCGCTCTCAATCAGCGTCAGCCGCTCCGGCGTCACTTCCGTTCCGTACGGCAACCGCGATGAAAGGCACGCCGACGCCGGGCGATCCCAGGTCGGCAATCCAGCGCGTCGCGAAAGTGCGCGAATCTCCGCCTTGTTCATATTGGCCTCAAGCAGCGGCGCAAGCACGCGATGTTCCGCCGCCGCTCGATGCCCGGGACGAAAGTCGTTGGTGTCATCCGCGTTCACGCCGTAAGCCATGGCCGCAAATCCTCGCTCTTTCGCTAATTCATCAAGCACATTAAAAAGTTCATCCTTGCAGTAGTAACAACGGTCTCCCGCATTCGCCCGGTACGCGGGATTTTCCATCTCATGCGTCGCGACAAATTCGTGTCGCACGCCAGTGTGCGCAATAAATTTTTCCAGCTCTGCCCGATCGTAGGCCGAATAGCTCGGCGAAATTGCTGTCACCGAAAGCGCCCGCGCACCCAGCGCTCGATGCGCTGTCCACGCCAGATAGGCCGAATCCGCTCCCCCCGAGACCGCAACCAGCAGGGAAGGCAACTCCGCTAGCCGCGCCAGCAACTCCGCCTCTTTGCGCGCCGCGTCCGTTTCTGTCGTTGGATGCTGTTTGCGAATTTGCACCAGGCTACTCATTGCCGGAAGTATATCGTAGGTAGAGGTTTACTCGTGTACGGCATTGGTCCGATCTGAATGTTATTTGAAATCCAGCAACACATCCACAGTTCCATGGTCCGCGTCCGCGCGCAGCCAATGCCCCACACTGTCATAGTGCACCGGCAACTCGCCGAATATATCCTTCGAATGACTCTGCAGTTGCACCAAAAAATCCTCGTACTTTATTTTGTCGAAAACGTCCCCGGCCGCGAGCGGAAACGTTGAGCGCACTCGCGATTCCGCGTTCGTCGAAATCCCGGTAATCACCCAGCCGCCCATGTGATACTGCCTGCCTTCTGTCACCGCAATCCGGTAGGAAACCGTGTGCGCTGCATCGTCAAACACAGTCTCGGGTTGCACCGTGGCGTCCAGATACCCGCGCCGCCCGTACTCCTCGCGGATCTGCTCCAGCGCCGCTTGCATTTCCATTCCGTTGGCTACACCGCCAGTTTTCAAGCCCAAATACGAAGCCAGCGAAATGGACGAAATCACGTTGTTGCCCGACCACTGCGCGTCGCCGAAGCGATAGACGTCTCCAGCTGCAATGGGAACATAAACCGGGAGCTCTTGCGGCAATTTCGCGCTCGGCGGCCCGGACAGCCGCACTTCCGGCGGCCCCAGCTTCGCTTTCAAATATCCTTGCCGCAAATAAACCGGGAGAATCTGTTCCGTCAGGAAAACATCAATCGTCGTACGCGAATACGGTTTGCCGTCAATCTCGGAAAGATGCTGCTGCACCACGGGATTGGTCGCCAGCGCCGCATCGCTGAAACTCAAATTGGCGATTTTCAGTCCGGCGCCCTCCACCGTAAATTGCTGAATATTTCCGTCGCCCAGCGGATTGCCAACCACTTGATGTTGCACCGGCAAATCCAATTTGTGTGCCAGCAGTAGCCCGTGAATCGCATCCGCCGCAACGTCCACGACGTTCCCGCCCTCCGGCAGCGTTCCATCAAAAAAGGGAAGTTGCGCGCGAATCGCATCATTCAATTCCGAGTCCCCAAACCAAGGAAAATTATCGTAATAAGCCGGAACCCTTTGTGATTCCGTAAGGTGAAAACTAAGCGTTAGTCCTTCGGTCCGAGTTTTGAAGTCATACTTCACGGTAGCGAACAATCCCGAAGCCACCAATTTGTCGGCCGCCTTCTGCAAATCCTCCCGCCCCACCTGCGACCCGGCCTGCAACCCAGTCAGCGCAGCAATCTGCCCCTCCGTCAATTTCTTCTGCCCATCACTCCGCACTTCTCGCAGCTCCGCCGTCCCATTCCCCTCTGACGCACTTTTCGCCGTCTGCGCTTCGCAGGTCCACACGGATAGAAATGCCGCAATGACGATCAACGCGAAGAACATCTTCCGCATAAGTTCATTCTACCGTAACGGACTTGGCCAGGTTGCGCGGCTGGTCCACGTCGCAGCCGCGGCGGACGGCTATGTGGTATGCGAGCAATTGTAGGGGAATGATTTCAAGGAGCGGCACCAGCAGTTCTGGCGCAGGCGGCAATTCGATCAAATGATCGGACGCTTCGCGAGCGAGATGGTCGTTTTGCGTGACGATCGAAATCACGATGCCGTCGCGGGCTTTCACTTCTTTGATGTTGGACACGCTTTTTTCGTACAGCGTGACCGAGGCGGTGTCGGAATCGTCCCGCGTGGCGAGCACTACGACCGGAAGATTTTCGTCGATCAGCGCGTTGGGGCCGTGCTTCATTTCGCCCGCGGGATAGCCTTCGGCGTGGATGTAGGAAATCTCTTTTAGCTTCAGCGCGCCTTCGAGCGCGATTGGGTAGTGAATGCCGCGCCCGAGATACAGAAAATCCGAGCAGCGGAAAAATTGCCGGGCGAGATTTTCGTAGAAGCCGGAGCGATCGGCTTGCAGAATGGTTTCCATCTTGTGCGGAATGGTGATGAATTCATGCAAAAGACTTTTTGCCGCGTCGCCGGAAAGCGCTCCGCGAGTTTCTCCCAAATAAATTGCCAGCAACACCAGCGCGGCAAGTTGCGCAGTGAACGCTTTTGTTGAAGCCACGCCGATTTCCGGCCCGGCGTGCGTCAAAATCGTTCCGGCGGCTTCGCGCATAATCATGGAGCCGAGCACATTGCAGATCGCCAGCGTGGGCGAACCTTTTTGTTTCGCTTCGCGTTGCGCGGCGATGGTGTCGGCGGTTTCCCCTGACTGGCTGATGCACACCGTCAAGGTCTTCGCGTCCAGAATCGGATCGCGATAGCGAAACTCGCTGCCATAGTCCACTTCGACCGGCAGGCGCGCCAGCCGCTCGATCATGAATTTTCCGGCTAAGGCAGCGTGCCAGCTGGTGCCGCAGGCCACGATGCGTACATTTTTGAACCCGCGGAATTGCTGTTCGGTAAGGCCCATTTCGCCGAGGTAGATTTTTCCCGTATCTTGCGAAATGCGTCCCAGAAAGGTGTCGCGCACGGCGCGCGGTTGCTCGAAAATCTCTTTCTGCATGTAGTGCTTGTAGCCGCCTTTTTCCGCCATGATCGGATCCCAGGCGACGTGATGCGGCTTGCGTTCGACGGTCTTGCCGTCGTGGTCCATGACGCGGACGCCGTTTTGGGTAAGCACGGCGATATCGCCATCGCCGAGAAAAAACATGTTGCGAGTGTGTTCGAGCAGCGCCGGAATATCGCTGGCGACAAAATATTCGCCGTCGCCAAGTCCCACCACCGCGGGAGGTCCGAGGCGAGCCGCGACAATTTTGCCCGGATCGCTGGTTGAGAGAAAAACCAGCGCGTAGATTCCGCGCAATTGCTTGAGCGATTTACGAACGGCTTCTTCGAGAGGAATTTTGCCGTTGCTGCCGCTCCCTTGCAGATTTTTCTCAACGAGGTGCGCCACGATTTCCGTGTCCGTTTCGGTGACGAATTTGTGGCCTTCGCGCTGCAACTGCTCCTTGAGCTCCAGATAATTTTCGATGATGCCGTTGTGAACGACGACGACTTGCCCGGTGCAGTCGCGGTGCGGATGCGCGTTTTCTTCCGTGGGGCGGCCATGCGTGGCCCAGCGGGTGTGGCCAATGCCGTAGGTCCCCCCGCCCTCACTACCATTGATTGGGGATTTCTGGATGACCTCTTCCAGTTTGCGCAGCTTCCCGGAAGCGCGGCGAATTTCCAGTTTGCCGGCAGCGTCCACGACCGCAATGCCGGCCGAGTCATAGCCGCGGTATTCCAGTTTGCGCAGCCCTTCGATAATGACCGGAACAACTTTTTTGGGGCCAATGTAGCCCACGATTCCGCACATGCAGCAGCTCTCCTGGTTCTATAGTTCAGGGCCGGTAAGACAAGCCCTGAAACCCTGAAACGCGAGTCTTTCTAGAAGCGTAGCATGCGAGTCAAAAGGGCCGGAAATTTGGGTATGGTCCTAATTTGGCTTTCTCACTTCGCTGTGCCGCCATTTTTTGATATCGCCTTGCGCCAACAAGTGGCCACCTCGGACGAGAATCCCGATACGTTCGGCGACAAGGTTGTATCCAGCATCACCTTCCGATAGCTCGCTGCCCATTGTGGCTGCGACTTTGATAATCACAAATGCAACTTTCCTCCATGACGCTCGAGCAACGGAGAGAATAACTTCGTCAATTTGCAGGTCGCTCGAAGGACTCATTGTCAACGCCTTCGGGATGCTCGCACGCTTTACAGCTCTGTTCCATAGGAGAAGAGGTGGTGACGCGAGATCGGATACCGAGAAGCTAGTCTACGATCTCGAAGCGGTATTCCTCGATGACCGGATTGGTGAGGACTTCCTTGGAAATTTTCTCCAGCTGCTGCTGGGCTTCGTCGCGCGACCAGCCGTCGAGGTTGAGGACGAAGAATTTGCCCTGGCGTACGTCGGTAATGGCAGCGTAGCCGAGCCCGGAAAGGGCGTGCTGGATGGTTTGACCCTGCGGATCGAGAACGGTGCGCTTCGGCATGACCCAAACGTGAGCTTTCATGCAGAAAGTATAGCAGGAGCAAGAAGCTTCGGAAGGGATGGGACAAAAGACACCCAGACCCAATCGGGGCAGGCGACGCGCACCGAGAGACGAGTGTGAGTAGGGAACGATAGTGCTATCGGGTGGCGAGGGATGGGCCACCCCGGACTTAACGAGATTTTTCTGGTGGGCGGAAGGCAGCAGACGGGAAGCAGCCGGCGATACATCCACACATAATATGATAACCTATATCTATAATACAAGAACAGTGACTATGGGTCAAGAGAAATCGGACGAAAGCTCGCACTCTCGCGAGATAACTCAGACCGCTCTGCCTTTATTGCTGGGCGAAAGGTTTTTAGGTCCCCAATGCGCAAAAACCCGCCTTCCAGTTCCAGGGCCTTCTAGATTTGCGGGTTTCCGCAGCTCCTCCCAGTTTGGCCTGGGTACCGAACCAGACCAGCGGACCTTGCAGGTAGCGGAGCAGAAAATTTTCCCCACAGCCGGTTACCTTGTGTTGTCATCTAAATTCTGTAGGGGGGACGTTTCCCACGGGCTTGCAAAGTGAAAGGGCAGTTGTAGCTTCGCCAGGCCGAACTTCTAAGGCTTGGCAAAGGTTGCCGAGAGAAGGAACATCATGAGAAGACACCTCAATATGAGCAGAGTTGCGGTATTTGGGCTTGTGACATTAGGTTTTGTGATGCTCGGATTTGTCTTGTTGCTGGGAGGAACGCTGTTCGCGCAGCGGACGCCAGACAAGAGATTGTTGGTCAATGGGAAAAGCACGAATATAGCGGTGTTACAGCTGAATGGACGTTCCTACATTGACGTCGAAACCGTGGCGCAGATTACCAACGGATCGGTAAAATTCGGGCCGAACCAGGTTGCACTGACCATCCCTAATACAGATTTCGATGCGAGCTCTGCACCAGATAGCGCGAGGCTGTCAAAGGATTTCGCTAGCTCTGCGATCTCAACCGTTGCGGAAATGAAGGAATGGAAGGGGACGCTGGGGACGCTGGTGAAGTTTGGTTTGGCGGTGGACGATTCGTGGGCGCAGGTCTATCACGAACGGGTACAGGAGAGCCTGCAGCAAACAACGATTGCCGCGTCGACCAATGCGGACCGCAATGCATTGCAGCTTCTGAACAACCAGTTCGCAAACCTGGCGAAATGGGAAAGCGCACTCATTGCGGAACGCCAGAATCTGAACGGAGCCAGGACCGTGGCTCCGGATTCATTGCAAAATGATCCAGTTCTGGCGAAATTCTCGAACTGCGGAAGGTTCCTGATTGGGATGCTCGGAAGCGGGATTTTTGCCGACAATCCTAGCTGCAACTAGACAAGACGGCCGCGACCAGACAAACCCCGGCCGGGAGCAGAAGCCATCTCGCAAACGCTGCGCAGGAATAGAGAAGCTTAGTGAAGCGGAAGAAGGTGCTGAACTTCGTGCAGCAGCGTTTCCAGCCCGTCGGACTTTGCCACTACGGCGGTGGCCCCGGCGCGATTGGCGTCAGAGTCGGTGATTGAGTCTTTGTGCAACGTGAAAAGAACCACCTGCGTGGGAGGGTGAGACTGTTTCAAGGAACGCGTGGCATCCAGACCACTCATGCGGGGCATCGCGAGATCCATCACGACCAAGTCGGGATTGAAGACGTCGGCTTTCTCGATTGCGTCTAGACCGTCCACGGCTTCCTGAACAACAAATGGGGTGTGCATTTCGAGGGCAGACCTGACGATCAGGCGAATGACCTCGTTGTCGTCCACAACTAGAACTCGCTTCATCATCAGTCACCTCGGCGAGATATTTGCTGAGGGGGGCTGACTTCACGGTAGGGTGCCCAGCATACCGGAGCAATACCCGATAAAGGGTATAAAATGTCAAATGGCGGGTTATGGATTTGCGGCAAAAAGAGTCACTTTGCCGAATCAGGTGAGCTTGTTGACAGCCGCGAAGTTGACCGGAGCTGAACCGCGCGTTTCGTCAGGCCGCGCTGACGGAGGCTGCACTGCATCGCGAGGCGGCGGAGTGGCAGAAGGCCGCCGGGGTGCGACAACAAGCGCGCATGGAATGGTTACGCGAAGGACAGTGCCCTGGCCGGGACATTCCAGTTCCAGCTTCCCGTCAATGTCGGCGACGCGACCACGCATGCCGGCAAGACCGACACCCGAGGCCGATTTGCTAGTGCGGAAATTTTCCAACATCGCTCTGGGAATTCCTTTGCCGTGATCGGTCACGGTCATAACGATGCTTTGCGAGGCGGCGGAGACCACCACTTCGGCACGGTCGCTTCCGGAATGGCGATGAACGTTGGTCAGCCCTTCCTGCAGGACGCGGAACAGTGTGAGTTCCAGTTCTCGCGGCAGCTTTATATCCCTGGGGGTCTCGAGGGTGACCGCAATTTTGCTGCGCTGCGAAAAGCCGTTCACCAGCCATCTGGCGGCGGCGCTGAAACCTACCTCGTCGAGCATGGGCGGATGCAATAGATAAGAAATAGTGCGGGACTGGTTGAGGCCTTCGTCCACCAATTCGATGGAGCTGGCGAGGGTCTTGGACTGGGAATCGGAGCGCGAAAGCTGCACGAGTTCCATTTTTAGGGCAGCGAAGATCTGGCCGATGCCGTCGTGCAGGTCGCGGGCAAGTTTGCGGCGCTCTTCATCCTGCACCTGAAGAATTTTGCCGCTCAAGCGGCGAACCACTTGTTCGGCGTTGCGGCGTTCGCGCAACTGCACCATCAGTTCCAGGAAATTCAGAATGGTGAACAGCAGGATGACCAGAAAAGAAATGGAAAGAACCAGTTTTTGCGTGGCGTAGGTTCTATCGGAAATGATGGTGCGCATGCCGAGCAGTCTTTGTTCCTCTTGGCGCAAGGATGCCAATTTCGATGAAACCTGCTCGGATAAATTTTGACCGGTGGTGGAAAATTCTTGCAGCAACTCCGTACTGCCGCCCTTGTCTTTCATAGCCGTCGAAGTCCGCAGGAATGCGATCTGTTGATTGATTAAAGGCTCCAACGAAGCGAGCAAAGACTGCTGCGAAGGGTTGTCCGCTGTGAGTTTGCGAAGCCCGGCAAACTGGGCGGGGAGAGCGTCCGCGGCGGTTTCAAACTGTTGCAAAGCCTCCTGGTGGCCGGCAAAAACGTACTCGAGGCAGCTATCTTGCGCGGAATAAAAATTGCCGCGGATGGACTCTACCGCGGTTTCCACCTTGCGCGTGTGAGAAACCACATTCATGCTGTCCGCATAGCGAGACATGGAACGGGCAGTGGCGAAGCCGACGATCAAGAAGGCAAGCAGAGTGAGACTGGTGAGATACCAAAGAGACCGCTCCGACACACGCCGCATTAAAGTCTCCAGCCCTAGGGCCTGATAGACACGCAGAACCGACAGCTGGCTGGGAGAGCCCATCGGAACTTCAAAACTCCTGCTTATTGTAGCAGTATTCTTGAAAGTCGGCTTTCCGACAACACCCCTGCAACTACTCGGTCAGGGAGCCAGGGAGATGGGCCACAGGACGACGGACCTGAGCACGACGAAGCCCATACGCTTGTAAATGGCGATGGCGCGGGAGTTGTGTTCGCTCACGTGCAGAAAAGACTTCAGTCCCGCCCTTGCGTGGTCGTTCAGCAAACGATTCATCAGCAGCGTTGCGTACCCTCTCCCGGTGTGTTCCGGGTGCGTAACCACCGCGCTGATTTCGCAATACCCGGGAACCGCCAATCGCTCGCCAGCCATCGCCACCAGCTGTTTGTTGATACGGATGCCGTAGTAAGTTCCCATCTCATTGGTTCGCGCACGAAAAAATCCGGGGAAAGCTAAATCAGTCAGAGCGACCATGGCTGGCGCATCTTCTGGCGTCATGCGCAGAATGGTTGAGTCATTTGCCACGCCATTGGCGGGCGGCGGCAATGGAAAAATCATTTGGAAACAATCGAGCGCCGGACCGACTCGGAGGATGTTTGTAGCCTGGGGCTGCGCGCCAATAACATAAACGTGCTCGCCTAGAGTTAGCAATTGGGCCAGAGGCGACGGGTCGGAATGATTCCCTTGATCCATTGCAGCGAAAGGAACGACGTCTGCCGGATAGCGTACCGCCCTGCCATTCCGCAGCGCAAAATGCGCGTGAACGGATTCTAAGGCGTTCCATACCGGATCCACAGGCAGTTTTTCAGACATAGCGCTTGATGTGCAGATTAAGACTCTATTGATGCCGGCCAAGGAAGGTAGGGTGCACGTAGGCCGCGGGCGAATCAACCCGCGGCTTGTGCGGTAACGCTCTTGCGAATTGAAGCCAGCGCGGCAAGTTCGTCCTGCTCGATGTCAAACAAGTGATCCAGCTTTGTAATCTGCAGTAATTTCAGAACTGTGTCGCGGGGTTTCAGCAGCTTAAGATAGCCGCCACGGCTGCGAATCGAAGCGTGCGCGCGGACCAGTTCGCCGAGGCCAGCGCTATCGATGAAATCCACGCCTTCGAGGTTCAGCAATATGCGTTTGTGTCCGAGGGCGAGAAAATCGCAAACGGTATCGCGAAGCAGCCTGGTTCCATCTGCCAGGGCGATTTTGCCATCAAAGTCGGCGATGACAGCACCGTCGGCTTCCCGCGTTGACACCATGGATTGCGAATCACTGTCTTTCTTCATACCGAGGCCGAGGCGATTCAAAATTTCGCAACTGGTGGTGGCAATCTGAAAATAATCAGTTCGAACGACGATCAGGGAGTGACCCGCGTTCAAAACCCGGCGGAAAGACGCCACATCGGCGGAAAGGCCAGTTTCCGACGCAGATCCCGGAAGGCTGCTATCTTGGGCGAGACTCGCCCCTACGGTGGAGCCGGTGCCAGCGCCGACCAAGCCCAGCAACGCAGCGCCACCAAGACCCAAAGCGAATACCGGACCGATGCCGGGAGCCGGAAGAAGGACATCTGGCGCGCCTGCAATGACGTCGCCGGCGTAGGCACCGAATTGTTTGCCCACAGCCCGAGCATCGGTCTCGGAGCGGGTGAGAAAAACTATGGAATCTTCCGGAACGCCACTGCGCAACAGTTCTTGAACGGCTTCTGCGGCGCGATCCCGCGTGGCGAATACTCCAATGGCGGTTTCCACAAGGTCCTCCGGGATTTCGATAACTCGTTTGCGCTTTTGGGGACGGCTTTTGAGGACCGTCAGACGGAAGGGCTAAGGGCCGTTGTACTAGCCGATGCCCTTGGTTGTGGGAATTTAAGCCCCGTTGGCGGAGCCTTGTCAAGAACAATGTCGGCTGGGGCAGGCAAGGAGAACGGCAGTCAAGCGAGCATTTGTGACAACAGGCAGAATCCGAGAACAACACAGGCCCAGCAGCTGGTTGGGAGATGTTCAGCGGGGAGCGATGGAGGGTGTCAGCCGCGCGAGGAAATCCTGCCGCGTGGCCGGGGGAAGAAACGCATATTCGAAAGCAGTGCGATTGATGGTGACGAGATCGTCGAGAGAGAGGCCGGTTTCCTTAGCGGACGCGAATTCTTCCAGGAGCGTGGTATGGAACATGGCAGGGTCGTCAGTGGAGATGGTGACGGGGATGCCCTGGCGGAAAAATTTGCCCAGTGGGTGGAGCGCGATTCTCGAATGGGCGGAATTCAGCTGGATATTGAGAGCGTTGGTGCGGAGATTGCTGGTGAGGCAAATTTCGAGCGGAATTTTGCGGGTAGCGAGCGTATTCATTAGCGCAGGGCTGCGGATGGCGGCGATGCCGTGACCGATGCGTTCGACGTTGAGAAGTTCGATGGCGTCCTGGATTTGCTCGGGCCCGCCGGTTTCTCCGGCATGGGCGACCAGGTGCAGGCCGTGCTGCCCTGCGTACGCGTAGGCTTTGCGGAAATCGGAAAGAGCGAGCGACAGTTCATCGCCGCCGAGACCGAAGGCGACTACAGCTTCGTTGCGGTGTTCGGCGGCGAGGCGGGCCACTTCCATGGCGGCTGCGGGGCCGAATTGGCGGACCGCGTCGAAAATAAATTGCACTTGCGGGCCGGTCCCGGCCGCGTGGTTGCGGGCGAATACTTCGCGCAGAGCCGCGAAATTTGCGGCCACGTTTTGTTTGCGCAGAAGCATTACGCCGATGGAGAGAGTGATTTCGGCGTAAAGGACGTGTTGTTGGTGGAGAGCGGTTGCGGCGTCTTGCGCAAGTTGCGCGTAGTCGTCGGGTTCGCGAAGGAAGGAAGTGGCCCATTTGAAGAGTTCCAGGAATTGAGAAAACCCGCGCAGGTCATAACGGGAGGCGAGTTCGTCGTCTTCAAGGGATACGGAGTATTTCTTGGCAAAGGATTTTACGCGGTGAGGCTGGAGCATGCCTTCCAGGTGCAGGTGGAGTTCGGCCTTGGGGAGTTGGCGGAGGCGCAGTTCGGTTTCAGAGGTCACAAGGATAGTTTAGCAGGCGGGGAAGAAGAAGAAGGGATTGCCACAGACTCCCAGAGGCCCAGAGCAAGGAGAGCAAGAGTGGAGATGCGCGGTAGTCTGTGTCCTGAAGGCAGCGGCTGGGCTGCCGCAGTCGAAAGGCGCACCCGACCGGGTCGAGGCCGCTACAAATGCCAGGATGGACGGCCGCCCGAAGCTGGCCGTAAGGAAGAAAGACCCGCGCCGAAGCCCGGCACGACGCGAAGAGAACCCGCAGATAAAGGGTAACGGCCAGAACAGACTCGCAACAAACCAGGAGCGATTCCTCGCTTGTCTCGGAATGACGGCGTGGAGCTGGTGTGTTGGGTATTCCAAAATGGCAGCGCTTATCGCGGGTTGAGGCAGTTGCGCAGCGGGTATCGGTGAGGGTTAGTGGGGGAGTGAGGGCTGGCCGGCGTTTTTCCAGGCGGTTAGCCAGTAGGAACCTACGTCGGTGGCGGCGTCGGAAATTTGGCGGATGAGGACAGCGCCGGCCTGATTGTAGAAGTGGTCGTAGTATTCGTCGGTGTAAGCGTTCAGTCCGCGGTGCGCTTCGCGATCGGCGTAGAGAATTGTTTCAAGCCAGCTGTGCGAACTGAGGCAGGCTTCGAACGCGTGGTCGGTGGGATCGGCGATGAAGCTGGCGTCATTGGGGTGCATGAAGAAAAACGAGGAGTAGCGATCTACCAGTGAAGTACCGAAACGCTCGTTGATGCCATTTTGCGCGCTGAGATGGCCGTCCATGTTGTCGGTGGTGTTGAAGGGGTCATGGGCAGCGGCGACGTAACTTGCCAGGACCGCGGCGTAGAGTTTGGCGTCGGCCCACTTTCCGGTTTGCATGGCTTCGGTGAGTTTTGCGCTGTAGACGCCGATCTGCCAGGGGAGCAGGCCGTTGGATTCGAGTTTGGACCTGCCGAATTTGGAGACGGCGGCTTTGTAGCTGCGAGGAAGCAGTTCGAACGGGAAGCGGCCGTACTTGTCGAGATAAATGAATTGATTTTTGCGTTCAGCGGGAGTTTTTTCGACGGTGATGAAGGGATCGTTTACGTGCTGAAGAAGAATGGAACGGTTGCCGTCGAAGAAACTGCGAAGATCGGGAGGCAGAGTGTCAATGGCGCGATTGACGATGAGTTTATTGGCGTTGTTGCCCCACGCGGACGTGGAGACTGGCCAAAGCAAAACTGCCGCGGCGACGCAGACGAGGATGAGAGTTTGGAATCGTCGAAACATTCCGAGCGAGCCTCGTTTAGTTTGTAGCTTGCAACCTTAGCGTACTGCGCTTGCGGCTGTAGGAGAAGTAAATCACAAGTCCGATAGCCAACCATACAAAGAAACGAATCCAGTTCATGATAGGAAGTCCGGCCATGAGCAGCACGCAAGTGAGGATGGTGAGGACCGGAGCGATGGGGCCGCCGGGCGCGCGAAAGGCGCGAGGACGATCGGGTTCGCGATAGCGCAGAATAAGGACACCGGCGGCGACCAGGGCGAACGCGAAGAGTGTGCCGATGTTGGCGAGGTCGCCCAGGGTGCCGATATCGAGCAGGCCTGCGGGAATTCCCACGACAAATCCAGCAACCCAGGTGGAGAAATCCGGCGTGAGATAGCGGTGATGTACGTGACTGAAGATTTTTGGGAAGAGGCCGTCGCGGGACATGGCGAACCAGACCCGGGCCTGGCCAATCTGAAAAACGAGTAGGGAAGAGATCATGCCCATGAGCGCGCCGATCAAGACGACCAGGCGCAATCCGGAGATGTGGAGTTTCCTGAGTGTGTTCACGACGGGAGCGGCGTCGTCGATGAGTGTGTCCCAGCGAACGAGCCCGGTGAGAACGACCACCACGCCGATGTAGAGGATGGTGCAAATGACGAGAGTGGCGATGATGCCGCGCGGCAGGTCGCGCTGCGGGTGGGTACATTCTTCGGCGGCGGTGGAGACGGAGTCGAAGCCGATGTACGTGAAAAAGACGATGGAACCGCCGGTGAGGACACCGGGCCAACCGTTAGGCGAGAAGGGGTGCCAATTGGAAGTGTGAATGAAGCGGGACGCGAAAGTAATGAAAGCCAGGATGGCGATGATCTTGATCAGCACCATGACGTTGTTGGTTTCCGCTGACTCGCGGATACCGCGAACCAGAATCACCGTGAGCAGCATGACGATGATGAAGGCGGGCCAGTTGAATCCGAAGTGCCAGCCGGGGCCGTAAATCATGTTGCCGGCGAGGTCGGGAAGGCCGCTTGGTAGGTAGGCCGGAGAGATCCATTTGGGGTCGGGATGGACGCCGAACCAGTCGAGAAGGTCAACCAGGTGAGCGGAAAAACCCACGCTGACTGCCATGTTGCTGACCGCATATTCGAGGATGAGGTCCCAGCCGATGATCCAGGCGATGAGTTCGCCCATGGTGGCGTAGGTGTAAGTGTAGGCGCTGCCGGCGATGGGAATCATGGCCGCGAGTTCGGCGTAGCAAACGGAAGCGAAGCCGCAGGCAATGGCGACCAGGACGAAAGAGAGCGCGATGGCCGGGCCAGCGCCGGGCCGTCCGAAGGAAGCGGAATGGTGAACGAGGTACTGCAGCAGCGGGGCGTTGAGGATGGAGGAGGTTGTAAATTTCTGGCCGGCAATGGCGGTGCCGACGATGGTGAAGATTCCGGAACCGATGACCGCGCCAATGCCGAGAGAGGTGAGACTGAGCCAGCCCAGAGATTTTTTCAGGCGGAATTCGGCGCCTTCGCAATCGGAGATGAGTTGATCAATGTTCTTGCGGCGGAAGAGGGGTGATGCCACCCGGGCGCTCCGATCGAGTCCGGCGCGATGAGGCGGCGGAAACGCGTGTAGGGATTGAGGTGCGAGAAGAATGTACCGCGAGGCGGGCGGGTGACGCAACCGAGGCGCGCCGAAGGTAGCCGGATTAGTTTAAGAGGATCCGGTTGAATCCGCCCGACCCGTCAGGATTTAATGGAATGCCGACCGAGAGCGTTATCGAAAGAGAATAGGCAATTGGCTTTTGAATACCGCCAAATACAATCCCCTCTCTCTGGTACGCCATTGTGGCATTGCTTTGAGAAATCATGCAGGGTCTGGTAAAGGCCCCGATTCACGCTTAGTCTGAGTCGACCCACTACCGGGCAAAAAAGGGCACAAGTACATGAGTAAAAATGCGGTCTAAAGTTGTTGGAGTTGGGCGTAGCGTTCTACGAATTTTTTGGTGCCGCGGCCGGGGAAGGTCACGGAAAGGCGGCGGTCGTCGTCGTCGCCCTCAACGCCGATGATGGTGCCTACTCCGTATTGCGGGTGGCGAACTTTTTGGCCGAGCAGGGGATTCGTGTCCGCGCCGCGGCGCATGGCGGGGCGGCCGAAGCTGGGCGTCGGGCTTGGGCGCTGCGGCTGGCGTGCGGCAGGTTGTGTGCCGCGGCGGACGCGGCGGAGAAATTCGTCAGCGGAGTAAGAGTATTCAGGATCGGGTTCGTAGCGGCGGGTCTGGCCGATTTCCGCCATGGAGCCGCGCACCGTGTCTACCAGTTCGCTGGGAATTTCCGCGAGGAAGCGGGAAGGCTCCGAAGCGCGCAGTTGCTGTTCGTTGCCGAAGATGCGGCGATACACGGCCCGAGTGAGAGTAAGAGTCTTGCGGGCGCGGGTCATGCCGACGTAGACGAGACGGCGCTCTTCTTCCACGCCTTTTTCTTCGTTGATGGAGCGGCTGTGCGGGCAAATGTTTTCTTCCATGCCGGTGAGGAAAACGTGATCGAACTCGAGGCCCTTGGTGCTGTGGAGAGTGATCAGGGTTACGCCAGGCTTGCCTTCGAAGGAGTCGGCGTCGCTGACGAGCGCTGCAGCGTCGAGAAAATCGATGAAGGATTCGCCGGCATCGGTGCTTTCCGCTACGGCGCGCGCGAGCTCCTCAAGATTTTCGATGCGAGCGACGTCTTCGGGCGAGTTGCGATCCTTGAGCATAGCCAAGTAGCCGCTTTCGTCGAGCACGAAGCGGATGAAGTCAGCGGGTTCTTTTTCCGTGAGCGCGGCCTGAATGCGCGCGATGAGGTCCATGAAGGCCCGGAGCGGTGCGACGGCACGTCCGGCGGAGGTTGCGGTGACAAAATCTTCCATGGCGTTCCAGAAAGACGTGCCGTTCTTGCTGGCGCTATCGCGCAGGGCTTCGACAGTCGTTTTGCCGATGCCGCGCGGTGGAACATTTAGCACGCGGAGGAAGGCGATGTCGTCGTCAGGATGCATGGCCATGCGAACGTAGGCGAGGGCATCCTGTACTTCGGCGCGTTTGTAAAAGCTGAAGCCGCCGACCAATTTGTAGCGCAGACCGCGCCGGCGGAAAGCTTCTTCGAACGCGCGAGATTGAAAGTTGGTGCGATATTCGACGGCGCAGGTCTGATCGGAATCGTCATCGAGCAACTTTTGCAATTCCTCGGCGACAAATTCGGCTTCGGCTTGCGCGTCGCGCGCTTCGAAGTAGCGAAGATTGGCTCCGGCGGGCTGTTCGGCGCGAAGAGTTTTGCCGAGGCGATCGGGATTATTTTTTACGACCGCGCCGGCTGCGTCCAGGATGCTTTGCGTGGAGCGGTAGTTGCGTTCAAGGCGAATGGTTTTGGCCTCGGGAAAATCGCGCGAGAAGCTGAGGAGAATCGAGACATCTGCTCCGCGCCAGCGGTAGATGGACTGGTCCTCGTCGCCGACCACGCAGATGTTGTGGTGCGGGCCGACTAGCAGGCGCAGCAGATCGTATTGCACGCGGTTAGTGTCCTGATATTCGTCCACGTGGATGTATTGGAAGCGGCGCTGCCATTTTTCGCGGACGGCGGCGGAATCGCGCAGAAGTCTGGCGGAACGCAGCAGCAGGTCGTCGAAGTCTAGGGCTTTGCTTTGCGCGAGGATTTTTTCATACTGGGCGTAGATGTCGGCGGAGTGACGCGCATCGGGAGTGAAAGCCTCCTTGCGCATGTCCGCGGGAGACTGGGCGTGATTCTTGGCGAAGCTGATGCGGCTGAGCACGGCGCGGGGCTGCAGATCGTCGTCTTCGATGTTGAGAGTGGTCATTGCGAGTTTGATGGCGGCGAGCTGGTCGGAATCGTCGAAGATGGAAAAGTTCGATGGAAGGCCGGCGGAGGCGGCTTCGCGGCGCAACAAGCGCGCACACAGCGAATGAAATGTTGAGAGCCAAGGGCGTTCGGGCGGGACTCCCGCGCGCAGGAGGAGATCGGAAACGCGATTCTGCATTTCTTCAGCGGCTTTGTTGGTGAAGGTAACTGCCAGGATGGAATCGGCGGGAACGCCGCGCAGAATGAGATTGGCCATGCGGAAACTGATGGCGCGAGTTTTGCCGGTGCCGGCTCCGGCGAGAATGAGCAGCGGACCTTCGGTGGATTCAGCGGCGAGGCGTTGCTCAGGATTCAGGGAGTCGAGAAAGTTTTGCATGAGTGTGAGCGAGAAAAAATCCTAACACTGCAATGTTAGCGGACGGTGAAGAGGCGCGCAAATCGGTGGAAAAAAGAATAGCAAAGATCAGCGCTCAGGGATCAGTAAAAAGACCGCGACGGTGAACAAGGAGAGAGCGAAGTAAGTTGAGATCCTTCGGCTATCCTTGTTGTTTTGGATTGAGACTGAAGCTAAGGCGGATGGACGCCCCCTAACGCGTGGGGCGGCTTAGGTCGATGTCGAAGTACATCAGGTTGCGATCTTTTTCAAGGGCCGTAAGGTCGGGGATGTAGAGGTGGGCGTTGCGCAGAAGGTCGAATTGATCTTGCATATCGAAATAAAGCAGACCTTCGATCGAACTGTGCGGAGCGACAACGCTCGAGTGTAAGCCGGCGTCTTCGGCGAGTTTTTTGTATTCCTCCCAGTGCTTGTCGCGTCCGCCTTGCGAAGTAGGGATCGGAAGGGGAAGACGCGGTTTGTTGCCTTTTATTCTTGGATGCAGAACGGCGTCGGCGAGAAGCTCGGAAGAAAGCGGGGGAAGGTCCTGGCGATTGTTGTCGTCGAAAGCAAGATTCAGGCGGATGCGGTTGAGGCCAATTCGAATACTATCGTCGGAATCGTTGCGGAAAGTGACTTTTATCGCAAGCACACCGGCGCTGTAGGGAGATTTTTTGGGAAAGGTGGACTTGTAGCGTTCTTCGGAGAGCCAGGGATCGGCGGCGACGGTGAGGCCATCGTGCGAGTCGAGTGAGGAAGTGGTGATCGGTTTTGCAACCGATTGCTGTTGCGAGATGGCGGGGAGCGGAAAGAGCGCGGGGATCGGAGCGAGCGCCAAGGGCAGGAGAAACGCAACGGGAAGGCAGTAAGTATTCGCAATCCAGTTATAATAAAGTTTTTGCATCTTGTCGCCTTCGATTCCTTGGGATTGTGCGGGGTTGCCCTGCGCCCAGCGGGTCAGACCGGAGCCTTGCTGAGTGTATCTCGTTTATAGCCTATTAATGGGGCTGGCCGCGATATTGTTGACGCCGTACTGGCTGATCCAGGGAATTCGTCACGGAAAATATCTTTCCAACTTAAAAGAGCGGCTGGGGCTGGCGTTTCCGGCGTTGCAGAAATTGCCGGCGGAGCGGCCAGGGGCGATCTGGCTGCACGCGGTGTCGGTCGGCGAAGTACTGGCCGGGCTAACGCTGGCAAAACGGCTGAAGGAGGAGTTTCCGGGGAGGCCGTTGATTGTTTCGACTACCACGATTACCGGACAAGCGCTGGCAAAGGAGCGGATGAGGTTTGCCGACGCGGTGATTTACTTTCCACTGGATTGGGCTTTTTGCGCGCGGCGAGCGCTCGGTGCAGTAAGACCGGCCCTGGTGGTTGTGCTGGAGACGGAGATCTGGCCGAATTTTCTGCGCGAAGCTGCGCGGGGCAGCGTGCCGGTCATTTTTGTAAGCGGACGAATTTCCGACCGGTCGTTTGCGCGTTCGCACGCCTGGTTGAGTCTGGCGGGATTTTATTTGCGGCCGTTCTTGAGAGACGCGCTGGGAAGCGTGAGCGGGTTCTGGATGCAGAGTGAAAAAGACGCCGACCGGGTGAAAGCCTTGGGGGCGCCCGCAGAAAAGGTTCTGGTTGGCGGGAACCTGAAATACGATTTGGAATTGCCGAAGAACACCCCGCTGGCGGAGTGGCTGGAAACGGAGTTGGCGCGGTCGGGGCGTCGGCCGTTGATCGTGGCTGGAAGCGTGGTGGCAACGGAAGAGCCGTTGGCGCTGATTGCGTTTGGGGTAGCGCAGGGCGAGTACCGCAAGGCGCTACTGGTGCTGGCGCCGCGGAAGCCGGAGCGGTTCGAAGCAGCGGCGGCGTTTATCACCGAGTCGCAGCGGAAATATGTGCGGCGATCGAGTTTGCAAGCGCCAGCGCCGAGCGGGCAGGCACTCGGCGGAAAAGGAACGCAAATCGCCGATGATGTGACGGTGCTGCTGCTCGATAGCATTGGCGAACTGGCGTCGTTGTACCGGCTGGCGGATGGCGTGTTCGTCGGCGGATCGCTGGTGGAATCGGGCGGACACAACATTCTGGAGCCGGCGGCGTTCGGAAAAGTGCCGGTGTTTGGCGAGTCCATGGAGAATTTCGCGGAGATCGCTTACAGATTTGTGACCGCGGGCGCGGCGTTGCAGGTTGCAAGTCCAGAGGACGCGGGAGTTTCGTGGATTGAGTTGTTGCGCAGTCCGGAGCGTGACAAAAAAATGGGAGAAACGGCGCGGCGGCTGGTGGACGAGAGCCGCGGCGCGACGGAGCGTGCAGTGGAGGCGATTCGGACGTATATTGCAGGTGCCGCGAATTCCAAGTAAATGATCATGCCGTTGCCATATAGACTGCTTCTCTTGCCGTTGTCGCTGGTGTATGGCGCGGCGGCCCGATTGCACGCGTGGTTGTACGCGCAGGGAATTTATACGACGAAACGTCTGACTACGCCGGTGATCAGCGTGGGGAACCTGACGGTGGGCGGCACGGGCAAAACACCCATGGTGCTTTGGCTGGCCGAAAGATTTCTGGAGGAAGGAAAGCACGTAGGAATTCTCAGCCGCGGCTATCGTGGCACCGGCGGAAGCAGCGATGAAGTAGAAATGATGAAAGAACGGCTTGGCGATCGAGCGGTTTTTGGTGTTGGGGCCGATCGTTACGCGGAAGGCAAGCGCATCGAGGCGGAGCAGCCGGTAAATGTATTTTTGTTGGACGACGGATTTCAACATCTGGAGTTGGCTCGCGACGTGGACATCGTGCTGGTGGACTCGACAACTTTTGACTCGACAAAATGGCTGTTGCCGGCCGGGAGCATGCGGGAGCCCCTTTCCGCGTTGCGGCGCGCGAGCGCTGTGGTGTTAACGCGTGTGTCCGGCGGGCGTTCGGATTCCACGGCCAGACAAGCGACTCGCAAGGCTGCCGAAGATTTACCAACTTTTTCGGCGGAAACCAGACTTCTTGGTTTCAGGTGTGTGAGCAAAGGCCAGCAGGCAGATGTGGCGGAGAATGAATTACCGCAGCCGGTATTTGCGTTCTGCGGAATCGGAAATCCGTCTGCATTCTTGAGCGATTTGAAGAGGTGGGGCATAGGAATCGCCGGTCAGCACGTGTTTGGGGACCACCATTCCTATACTGCGCACGACGCGAAATTACTTGAGTCCCACGCGCTACGAGCCGGAGCCAAGGCACTGCTGACGACAGAGAAAGACATTCAAAATCTTAAGAAAGTGCGTCTTTCCGAGTTGCAGCTTTATTGTTGCAGGATTGCGCTGGAACTGAGCGACGACAAAGAATTTTGTTTACTGCTCAAGAATAAGATTGCATCGCGCAAGGGGGCGGCGGCGTGAAGCTGCTGATCCGGGCGACCAACTGGGTGGGCGATGCGATCATGGCGTTGCCCGCGTTGCGTGCGGTGCGGGAGCGATTTCCGGAGGCTGAGATTGCGATTTTGGCGTTGCCGTACGTGGCCGATATTTATCGCGGGCAAGGAATCGCGGACCAGCTGATCAGCCATGACCGCAAGGGCGAGCACGCCGGATTTCGCGGGCGAGAAAAACTGGCTGCGGAACTGCGAGCCAAGAAGTTCAGCACAGCTTTGCTGCTGCAGAATGCGTTCGACGCGGCGTGGATTGCGTGGCGCGCGGGGATCCCGGAAAGGATTGGCTACAATCGCGATGGGCGGGGGCTGTTGCTGACGAAGGCAATTCGTACGCCGCGATCGGGTGAAATTCCCGCGCATGAAAAGTTTTATTATTTGGAGCTGCTGAAGCGCGCAGGATGGATTGACACGATTCCTGATATTCGGGAAATTTCGTTGCTGGTGACCGGGGAGCAATCGCGGCGCGCCGAAGAAAGATTGCAGAGCTTTGGTTCGAAGCGTGGCGCAGTGCGCATTGCCGTTGGCGCCGGAGCGGCTTACGGTTCGGCGAAATGCTGGCCGCCAGAACGATTTGCGGCGGCGATCAATCAATTGCTGAAAGTGCGTGGGGCGGAAGTAATTTTGTTTGGCACTTCGAGCGAAATAGCGGTCGCGGCGGCGATTCAGGCGGGATTGGAGCAAGCGGCGCTGGACTTAAGTGGGAAAACGGAAATTGTCGAATTGCCGGCGCTGCTCTCGCGGTGCACGGCGTTTGTGGGAAATGATTCGGGAGCGATGCACGTTGCGGCAGCGGTGGGATTGCCAGTGGTTGCGGTGTTTGGTCCGACAGATCCACATGGAACCGCCCCCGTAACACCGCGATGTTCGATTGTTCAGGAAAAGCCATACTGCAGCCCCTGTTTTTTGCGGAGATGCCCGACGGATCATCGGTGCATGACGGTGATTGCACCGGAAAGAGTCAGCACGGGCGTGTTAGAAGCGCTGGCGGAGGTGGCCGCTGGCTAATGAAGCTGCTCGCCCGGCGGTATATCTGGATCGCGACGGAACGGTCAGCGAAGAGGTGGGCTATCTGAATCACCTGAGCAGGTTCCGGCTGCTGCCTGGAACCGCTGCGGCGATACGCAGACTGAACGAGGCGGCGATACCGGTGGTGGTAGTAACCAATCAGTCGGGAGTAGCGCGAGGATATTTTCCGGAACAACTGGTGCGCGACGTTCACGAGCGAATGAAAGCAGAGTTACTGGAGGCCGGTGCGTGGCTCGATGGCGTGTATTATTGCCCGCATGTTTCTTCGGATGCATGTGAGTGCCGCAAGCCGAAAACCGGAATGCTGAAACAGGCAGCGCGGGAGCTGGGATTGGATTTGAAGAAATCGTTCGTGGTGGGAGATCGGCAGAGTGATGTGGAACTCGCGCACTACGCTGCCGCGCGCAGCGTGTTGGTGAGAACAGGCTTCGGAGAAGGCGAGCTGGCCTGGCACGCGAAAAATTGGGCGCATCAGCCTGAATTCGTGGCGTCGGATTTGCTTGAAGCTGTCGACTGGATTTTGCAGGAAGTGCAGCGATGAGCGCGGGCCAAAAAAACGGGAGCGGGGTTTCGACGGATCTGGCGGCGCTGGGCGATATTGTGCGGCGCTTCGCCGGGAAAAAGATTGTCTTGTTCGGCGACTTCGTCGCGGATGAGTTTCAATTCGGCGAGATTTCGCGTGTTTCGCGGGAAGCGCCGGTTTTGATTTTGCGGCATCGCGGGACGGCGGTGGCCCCAGGTGGCGGGGCAAATGCCGCGAATAATCTTGCCGCGCTCGGCGCGAAGGTTTGTCCGGTGACAGTTGTTGGTGAAGATGCAGCGGGGAATGCGCTGACAGAATATTTTCGCAACATTGGCGTGGACACGAGCGGCATCGTTCGCGCGCAGCACTGGATTACGCCGACCAAAACACGATTTCTGGCTGGCTGGACGCACACCGTTGCGCAGCAAGTGCTGCGAGTGGACCGCGAGCCTACGGCGCCGCCACCGGAAAAGATTCTCGCGAGAGTCGCGGCGAAATTACGAACGAAGCTGCGGTTCGCGGATGGAATGGCAATCTCAGACTATGGATTCGGAGTGGCATCGCCGCAAGCCGTAAGGCAAGCGATACAGTCGAACAGTTCGGTGCGAGTGAGAACGCTTGACGCGCGTTACCGGCTGGATGCTTATGCAAATTGCCGGGTTATGGCGGCGACGCCGAACGAGGCGGAACTGGAAGCGTTGCACCACAGCAGCATCGGGCGCGATTTGCGGGAATTGGAAAAATGCGGCAAGGCAACGCTTAGGAAAATGGGTCTGCAATCGCTGCTGGTGACCCGCGGAAAAGACGGCATGGCACTGTTCGAAGGCACGGGGAAAAAACTGACGCAAATTCCGGTGCATGGAAGCGATCAGGCGGTGGACGTGACTGGAGCTGGGGATACGGTGCTGGCGGCGTATACGCTGGCGCTCGCTTCAGGTGCTTCGGCGGTGGAGGCGGCGCAAATCGCGAACATCGCAGGTGGACTGGTGGTGATGAAGCGCGGCACCGCCGTTGTCGGCAGCGCGGAGTTGCTCGGCGCGATTCGCGCAGAAGTTTTCGACGGTGCGAGCTGACGGGAATGCGCGCGGCCGAGGCAAAAATTATCTCTCGGGTTGAGGCTTCGCAAGTTGCTGACCGACTGCGCAAGCAGGGGAAGCACCTTGTGTTTGCCAATGGATGCTTCGACATATTGCACGTGGGGCACGTGCGTTATCTGGCTGGCGCGCAGGCCGAAGGAGACGTGCTATTCGTCGGAGTAAACGCTGATTCCGGGGTGAAGGTGCTGAAGGGGTCGGGACGTCCTGTCCTGGAAGAACGAGCGCGAGCCCTGCTGGTGGCATCGCTGCGCATGGTGGATTACGTGGTAATTTTTGCGGAAGCGAACGTAGAAATGCTGCTCGCGGAATTGCGCCCGCATATACACGCGAAAGGTACTGACTATACTGCGGACACCGTGCCAGAAAAGGCTGCCGCGGACCGATTGGGAATTCGTGTAGCGATTGTCGGCGACCCGAAGCAGCACTCCACGCGCGAATTGCTGCTCGCCGCGCGCAGGGCTCGGCATGACTGAGCCCAGATTGCTGGTGGTCCGTCTCGGTTCCCTGGGCGACATTGTGCACGCGTTTCCTGCGGTGAGTGGTCTGCGAACATCTTTTCCGAACGCCGAGGTGATTTGGCTGACGCACCCGAAGTGGGAATTTCTGGTAAAGACCGCTGGGTTGGCAACGCAAATCTGGACCGTGGACACGAGAAATTGGTCGAACGCTCGAAGCATCCTCACGCGCATCCGGAAGCTTCGATTCGAAGCAGCGATTGATTATCAGGGCTTGTGGAAGTCCGCGGCAATTCCGTTTCTTGCGCAAATTCCGCGGCGAATCGGCTTTTCTTCGGAGACGATTCGCGAAGTCGGCGTTCCGTTTCTCTATACGGACCGAGTGCGAGTTTCAGCGGAGAAACACATAGCGGATCAGAATGCGGAATTGTCCGCACGTGCCGGGGCAATCATCGCGACCGGAAGCGTAACCCTGCAGGTTCCAGAGGACGATGAGAAAGTTGTGCGGGCGCGAATCGCGCAATACGGAACAGAAGAATATATCGTGTTAAGTCCCGGAGGCGGCTGGGGTTCAAAATGTTGGCCAGCCGGACGATATGGAGTGTTGGCGGAGAAACTTTTTGAGCAGTTCGGATTGCGCAGCGTGATTAACGTCGGGCCGGGTGAAGAACATTTGGCCACGAATGTGATGCGCGCAGCGGGAAATTCGCAGCCGATACAGTTCACTGGCAGCCTTGGGCAACTGATGGCCCTGCTGAAAAACGCCAGCGCGGTCGTTGCCGGGGACACTGGCCCCTTGCACCTGGCGGATGCTTTGGGCACTCGAGTGATTGCGATTTTCGGGCCGACAGATCCGGCCCGTAACGGGCCGTACCAAAGATCGGGAATTGTGCTGCGTTGGGAAGGCGCCACGACAACTTACAAACGCGAAACCGAGCCGGACGAATCGCTGCTGCACATCAGTGTTGACGAAGTGATGAGCGCGATACGCGGGTTGCGTGAAGCCGCATGAGCGATGCCGCGTCCGTATTTGCTCGCTGGCGAGTGCGCCTGGGATACATTCTGTCGGTGTTCGTGCTTTGGTTTGCGCGACCGACGCCGAAATCTGTAGCGATGGGCGCGGCAATCGGATGGGTTGGATTGTTGTTACGCGCTTACGCGGCGGGTTATCTGCACAAACAGGAACAATTAACGGTTACTGGCCCGTATGCGCATACGCGGAATCCCCTTTATCTGGGAAGCGCAATATTGGCGCTGGGCGCCGGTGTCGCGACGCGATCGTGGATTTCGGGCGTGATCTTGCTCTTGTATTTTGCCGTGGTTTATAGCGTGGTGATGCGGCGAGAAGAGGGTGAATTGCTGCGGCAACATGACGCGGCGTTCCAGGCATACGCTGCGGCCGTGCCGCTGTTTCTGCCGCGAATTACTGCGATGAAAATGCCCGGCGCGCAGGCCGGAGGATTTTCGTTCGCGAAGTACAAGAAGAATCATGAGTACCAGGCGGCGCTCGGCTATCTATTGTTGTTAATTGCTCTTTTGATCTTGTGGCGCCTGCGATCTCGCTGAATATATCTCAGCCGTGATTTTCGGGCACGCCACAAAGCGGGAAACTTCCAGGTCCTTCCGTCAGTAAGAATGTGAATCGCGCCGTTGGCGTCTGTACGGAGCGTCGGAACGCCGGTCTTTGCCGGAGGAAATGACTGCGAGGCGCGGCTGCACGGCGGCAAGAAAATCCGGAAGGGTAGAGTCTTTGCTGCCGTGAGGGCCTGTCTTTGCAACGTCAGACTGCAGGGATGCCGGATCGGTTTCCGAGAGCAGGCAGCGCTCGGAAAGTTTTTCGGTGTCGCCAGGGATCAGAAAGTCGCGCCCAGGCCACGGCCGGGAGCATCATTCCATCCGCCGCAAGCGCACGAGAGCTTCAATGTGATAGGTCTGAGGAAAGAGGTCGAAGAAATCCATCGAGGTAATTTCGTAGCGATGTTTACCCGACCTGGAGTCCGCCGGTTTGCGGGACGTTTGCATTAGGATCGCCAGATCGCGTGCCAGTGTTGATGGGTCGCACGACAAGTACGCGATTTCTTTGGGGCCGAGCTCGGCTAGTTTTTGTGCGGAAATTTGCCCGAGTCCGGTGCGCGGCGGGTCGAGGACCACAAAATCCGGAGCTTCTGTGGCGCTGTTCAGAAACGCCTCCGTTTGCACGTGCTGCGATACGATGGACGTGTCGGCGGTATCGGCGTTTTCGCGCAGGTTGCGTGTGGCGGAAAGATTGGCGTCCACGCTGACAACCCGCTTAAATGTCTTGGTCAACGGCAGAGTGAAAAAACCTACCCCGGCGTACAGATCGAGCGCGAGGTCGCCCTTTGCGCCCCCAATCACTGTTCGAAGCAGGTCTTCGAGCAAGAAGCGATTCACCTGGAAGAACGAAAGATGGCTGACGCGGAATTGGTAGCCGGCGGCTTCTTGAATCAAATAACCCGGGCCGGAAAGTTCGAAGCGGTTTTTCTTTTGATCCAAAAGCAGCAAGCTTTGCAGCGCAGGAACAGTATCGTGAAATAGCTTGATCAGCTCCGGAACCGGGTTTCTAAACTCCTTGAAGGCCACGTTGAGCGCGATCTTCGCGTCGGACGAATCAACGAACGCTTCGATTTCCAGAACTTCCTCGGGCAGAGAACCGCTTCGTGTGATTTCCTGCAGACGAGCGAAAGAGTCAGCCAGCCCCGGCGACAATACATCGCAGTGATCGATGGGAACAATCGCGTTGCTCTCCGGCAGATAATATCCAAGCGCGCGCGGATTGGCGCTGCGCACAGCCCACTGTGCGCGGTTGCGATAGTGCAGTGGTTCCGCGGTATGCGTCTTAATTTCACCGCTCCAGTTCACACCGCCCATGCGGGAAAGTGTTTCGCGCAGGATCTCGACCTTGAACCTTACCTGCGCATCGTACGACGCGTGCTGGTAGTGGCATCCCCCGCAGGTTCCGAAATGCGGACACGCGGGCTTTACGCGTGCTGCATCCGTTTTCAGAAGTTCCAGCGGTTTTGCCCACACTAACTTTTTCTTGCGCGAAGTCACGTTGGCGCGGATCTCTTCTCCCGGCAAAACGTATGGCACAAAGATAGTATTCCCGTCGGCATGTCCTAGCCCATCGCCGCCATAGACTAGCTTCTCAATCAATAACTGTAATTCTTCCGACATAGTTGTTCCTTATTCTCCATAATTCGCGCAAAGACACAACGTCAAGCCTTTCGTTTCGGTGAGCTCGTCCAGGCGGGACGCTGCGAAAAGAATGTTACAAAAGATAGAAAAGACTCAAGCGCGGAACGCGAAATTCCTCAAGCAGTCTCTTTTGCAGAAACTGTTTTTCCACCAGTGCCAGCTGTCCAGCTTTCATCTTGCGCCGGTACGCGGATAGCGCGCTGTCCATCTCGCGGCGCACTCGCCACAACAATTCTTCGCTTGCATGAAGCAACATTCCTGCATGGATTCGCTCGTCGAGCAAGGTCAAGCGGCGCTCAAGATCCTCGAGGTCTGGCGGTCCTGGCGAATCGACCAGCACTATGCAGGACTCCAGTACACGCAGCGCCTCTTCCCATAATGTCACGAGTTCAGCCTTTTCCGCGTGCTTATTCGCAGCAACTCGCAACAATTCTGAATTGCGTTCGAAATACTGGCGCAATTCGTCAGGTCCAAACGGTGACGGTTTGACTGCGGAGGGTGCCGGCGCGCGTCCCGCCGCGGCTTCGTTCGCTTCTTCGGCCGCATCCAGCACGGCGTCCGTGCAGTACGCCAGGCTCTTCAGCGGCTTGCCCGCACCACGGCGTGATCGCTCATAACTTTCAAAAGCCTGATCAATTCCCTTGAACGCCGCTTCGAGCGGCACGCCGGCTTTCTGCCACGTTTCCATGATGGCCCAGTCGAGAGGAGACACCAGCAGATGCGATCCGCGTTTCTTCCAGAAATATTCTTCAATTTCCGTGAAATAGTTGAAGTAATTCCACTCTTCCATCCCTGGTGCCTACCGGGTGGCTTTCGGTTCGTGTTTTTTCACGGCGTCGGCCAGCTGATTTTTCTCCCAGATAATGCGCAAACCTTCGAGCGTCAAAAAGTCGTCAGTATGCTCAATATGCTTGGAACCTTTGGCAACCAGCTTCGCTTGCCCGCCGGTTGCGATGACTTTCGGTCTGCCGCCCAATTCCACTTTCATGCGCGCGAGCATTCCATCCACCATGTCTACCGCGCCGTAGTACAGACCTGCCTGCATGTGCGTCACGGTATTTGTGCCGATGACTTTTCCCGGGTCTTTGATTTCCACGCGCGGAAGTTTTGCGGCGCGTGCGAAAAGCGCTTCCGAAGCAATGCCCAGCCCCGGCGCGATCACCCCGCCAAGGTATTCGCCCTTCGCGGAAATTGCGTCGAAGGTGATGGCAGTGCCGAAATCCACCACGATGCAAGGCCCGCCATACTTGTGGAACGCCGCGACTCCGTTGACGACCCGATCCGCGCCCACTTCGAGCGGATTGTCGACCAGAACCGCCATACCGGTTTTCACGCCGGCTTCCACGAACATCGCTTTCTGGCCAAAATAAATCTTCGCCAGTTCGGACAGCGTCCAATTCATCGGCGGTACGACCGAGCTGATGATGATGCCAGTGACTTCGGTGGGATCGAGTTGCTTTAAAGTAAAAAGATTGCGCGTCAATACGCCATACTCGTCGACAGTCTGCATGCGCGCAGTCGTAAGCCGCCAGTGGGCGATCAACTCCTCGCCGCGAAAGACGCCGAGAACAGTATTGGTATTGCCTACATCAATCGTCAGCAGCATGAAGCCATTCTCGTTTACCGGATTTCCGCGACATCGCCTGCAAGGACTGTGACCACTGCGCCGTCTTCGCGTTGTACCTGCAACAGGCCTTCAGGCCGCAACCCAGCGGTCACGCCCACATAAGTTTCATTCCCGTTTGTCACGCGAACTTTTTTTCCCAGCGCATAAGAAGAGATTTGCGTGAAGCGTTCCGTCACCGAACTCGAGCCGTCACGCAAGAAACGATTGTAATCGGTCTCAAATTCGCGCAGCAACCGCGCCAGCAACTCCAGCCTCGATTGATTTTTCCCGGTCTCCAAGCGCAGAGAAGTTGCAACGCGACTCAGCTCGCTGGGGAAGTCTTGTTGATTCACGTTGATGCCGATACCCACAATCACGAACCGCACTGAAGTTGTCTCCGCGTGCATCTCGGTTAGGATGCCACCCACTTTTTTGCCATTCAACATCAGATCATTGGGCCATTTCACGTCGGGCTGCAGACCGGTCTGCGCCTGAATTGCGGCGTGGGCGGAGAGGCCGGCCATCATGGTCAGCAACGGCGCTTGCACGGGAGAAATCTTTGGACGAAGCAGCGACGTTACGTAGATTCCCGCCGCGCGTTCGGAGTACCACGTGCGCCCGGCTCGTCCGCGTCCGGCAGTCTGCTCTTCCGCCAGAATGACCGCGCCTTCCGGCTCGCCCGCGTATCCCAGCTCCATGGCAACGCGATTTGTCGAATCAGCGCGGAAAAAATGGTGAATTCGCTTTGCGAACATACTGCCCTTCAAGCGTTGGCGCAACATGTCCGGAGTAAGAATGTCCGGCACGCGCTCCAGAAAATATCCGGTGTTGGGTTTGCCTTTCACGCGAACCCCGACTTCGCGCAGTCTTTCGACCCAACGCCACACCGTCGAGCGCGAAACGCCGATCTCGTTCGCGATGCGCGAGCCGCTGATTGCAATCGTCGCGTTGTCCGCAAACAACGTGAGCAGGGAAGCCAGCCGTCGGTCAGTGGTGCCAGGAGGAGAAGTAGGAGCCATGGAAGCTGAGCGTAGCTTACTTGTCCTCGATGGAGTCCACAAGCAAACTGAGGTTTGCCGCCGGTGCGGAGTGAGTCAGCGTGCCGGAGGAAAGAAAATCGGCGCCGGTTTCGGCGTAAGTACGAACATTTTCGAGTGTGATGCCGCCGGAAATTTCGACCACGCAATCCGGACGGATGTGGCGCGCCAAATCCACGGATCGTTTCGCTTCGGCGGGCGCCATGTTATCGAGCAGGATGGCTTCGGCGCCGGCCGACAGCGCCTCGCGAAGTTCGCCTTCGTCGCGAACTTCAATTTGAATCGGCAACACGGTGTCCGACGCGCGTGACGGAACGGCTTCCTCGTAAGCGGTTAGGGCATCCGGCTTGAAATGGAGCGCCGCGTACGAGTGCGCCTGGTCCAGCGCTTGCTTGACGCCGCCAGACAGCGCGATGTGATTTTCTTTCAGCAGAATCGCATCGTACAGCCCGATTCGGTGATTTGTCCCTCCGCCCGTTTTTACTGCGTACTTTTCCAGTAGCCGCAGCCCCGGAGTAGTCTTGCGCGTATCGCGGATCCTTGCGCGCGTCCCCTGAATCTTTCCCACGAAGTGATGGACCATCGTCGCGATTCCACAGAGGCGGCTGAGAAAATTGAGCGCCGTCCGTTCTCCGGTGAGAATGGCGCGCGCTTTTCCCCGCAAATGAAGCAGCACCGTTGCTTTGCTCACCAAGTCGCCGTCACCTACGCGCAACTCCATCTTCATGTCCGGATCAAGCGCACGAAAAACTTTTTCAGCCATCGGCAATCCGGCGCAAACCAGGTCTTCGCGGGCGATAACGCGCGCTGTACCAGTGGCCCGAGCCGGAATCGTAGCCAGAACCGTGGCGTCGCCGGCGCCGATATCTTCTTCGAGCGCCGTCTGCACCAACCGCTGAACGTATTCCGAGTCCCAGTTCACGACAAGCGCCTTCGCTCTGCGTTATTCATAAACTCGCGTGCGGCAGCCCATGCGCGGGGGCGCAGCATGCAGCGCCCCCGCTTGTCCCAACGTTCCGCCCACCGGTCATTGACCTGATTGCAATTCTCGTATTCTTTCCCTTGCCTTTTGCAGTTCGATCTGTCGTTCTGCTAAGGTCGCTTCCAGCCCTTGAATAATTTTCTCGGGAGCCCGGCTGCGGAAGGTCTCGTTTCCGAGTTGTCCTTCCTTTGACGCGATATCCTTTGTCAACCTGTCTTGCTCTTTTTTCAAGCGCACCAGCTCCGCCACGACGTCAACAGTTTCAACGTGCGCAACCCGTAGATCGAACGATGAAGTGGACCGCAATCCGCCGCCCGATTGCGCGAGCTTGCCGTCAGTAATCGCCAGTTCGGTAAGCAGCGCCAGCCTCAGGATCCCTTCGAGATTCGCCGCGATAGTCTCACGAATTGGTGCATTTTCGCTGGAAAATTCCGCGGCGATGCGTTTCTTTGGGTCCAGCTTCATGTCCGCGCGGATTGCGCGAACCGACTTAACGACCTCCTGCACCAGCTCAAACTGTTCGAGCGCGGCGTCGTTTCGCCAGCTGTCGCGCGGTTCGGGATAACGCTCGAGCGCTATGGACTTCGCTCCGGCACGATGCGGCAACTGGTGCCAAAGCTCTTCGGTCAGAAAGGGCATCACTGGATGAAGCAACCGCAGCGCCGCTTCGAACGCGGCAAAAAGGTTTTGCCACGCAATCATCGCGCGTTCGCGATTTGAACCGGTCAATTCGGGCTTAATCCATTCGATATACCAGTCGCAAAAATCATTCCAGAAAAATTGGTAAATGCTTTGCACCGCTTCGTGAAAGCGTTGTGTTTCGAAAGCGGCGGTCACCGTGTCCAGGGTTGCGGCTAAGCGCGCAAACAGCCACGCGTCAATCAGCGCAACTTTGCCCGCAAAACAGTACGGCGCCTTTTCACGAATTTCCGGCGACGCAAGTTCCTCGAGTTTCGTGCCGCCCTCTGCAAATTTGTCCAGGTTTACGAAAACGAAACGCGAAGAATTCCAGATTTTATTTGCGAACGAACGGGCTCCCAGCAGGCGGTCCTCGGTCATAACGATGTCGGTGCCAGGCGCGGCCATCGAAGCCAGACAGAAGCGCACTGCGTCGGTACCGTATTTCTGATTCAGCTGAACCGGGTCAAGCCCCGTGCCTTTGGACTTGGACATCTTCTCGCCGCTGATTGTGCGTACCAGCGAATGCAAATACACGGCGCGGAACGGGACTTTTTCGGTGAAGTGGATGCCCAGCATGATCATCCGCGCCACCCAAAAAAACAGAATGTCGTAGCCAGTGATCAACAGACTAGTCGGGTAGTATTTTTCGTAGTCCGCGGTTTTCTCCGGCCAGCCCAGGGTCGAAAACGGCCACAGCCCCGAGCTGAACCACGTATCCAACACGTCCGGATCCTGTTCGAGGTCCTTCGATCCGCACACCCCGCACTTCGTCGGCGCCTGACGGGCAACCGTAATGTGGTTGTCTCCTTTGCAATACCAGGCAGGAATACGATGCCCCCACCAGAGCTGTCGCGAGAGTGTCCAGTCGCGGATATTCCGCATCCAGTTCAGATATTCCTGACGCCGGTTCTCCGGGACGATCTGAATCTCACCGCTCTCCACCACCGCGATTGCCGGCTCCGCCAGCGGCTTCATCTTGCAGAACCACTGCGTCGAAATCCGCGGCTCAACGATGGTCTTGCTGCGCTCGCAAATTCCGATCGCGTGCGTATGCTCGGTCACTTTTTCGAGCAACCCCTGCGCCTTCAGGTCTTCGACAACTTTCTTCCTTGCTGCGAACCGATCCAGCCCGGCGTACGCCCCCGCGTTCGCGTTCATACGTCCATCGTCAGTCATGACATCGATTTCGGGCAGTTTGTGCCGCCGTCCCAGTTCAAAGTCGGCCGGATCGTGCGCCGGTGTGATCTTTACCGCGCCGGTTCCAAACTCGCGGTCCACCATTTCGTCAGCAATGATGGGGATGTCGCGATTCATCAGGGGCAAGAGCACCTTCTTGCCAACCAGATGTTTGTACCGTTCGTCCTCGGGATGGACGGCAACCGCCGTATCGCCCAGCATTGTCTCCGGCCGCGTTGTCGCCACCACGACAAATTCGCCGCTGCCCGCCACCGGGTACCTGATGTGCCAGAGATGCCCCTGCCGCTCCTCATGGAGCACTTCCAAGTCGCTCAGCACCGTCAAACACACCGGGCACCAGTTGACCAGCCGGGTTTCGCGGTAAATCAATCCTTCTTCGTACAGGCGCACAAATACTTCGCGCACTACGCGAGACATTTCCGGCGAGAGCGTGAACCTCTCCCTCGACCAGTCGCAGCTCTCGCCAATTTCCTTCATTTGCTGCGTGATCTGATTGCCTGCTTCTTCTTTCCACTTCCACACCTGTTTTTCAAACTCCGCGCGTCCGAGCTCGTGGTAGGCAATACCTTGATCCATCAGGTGTTTCACCACCACGCGCTGCGTGGAGATACCTGCGTGGTCAGTGCCCGGCAGATACAAGGTGTTGTATCCGCGCATCCGGTGCCAGCGGGTGAGAATGTCGATCTCGGTGTGCTCGAGCATGTGGCCGATATGCAACGAACCGGTCACATTGGGCGGCGGAATGACAATGGAAAAAACCGGACCAGGCGCGTTCGCATCGGCGCGGAACAAACTGTTATTCACCCAAAATTCCGCCCAGCGCGGTTCTATCTGCTGAGGGTCGTAGGCCTTCGCGATCTCACGAGGCATGCCGGATGATTCTCCTGTGGTAAATGTGCATTCCGCTATGTTCAGTGCAAACTTTGACTATAAGGGGAGCAAAGCAGAGCCGTCAACGCAGCTAGCGAAGAGCAAAAAATGTCCGTGATTTGAAAGGGAGTGCGGGAAACTACTTCTTGGTGAGCTCGTCCTTGATCATCGCTTCGACCAAAGGCTTCAAAATTTCGCGCGTGACCGCCTGCAGCACTTCCGGATTCATCTTTGCCAGGACCTTGGCCACAATCTCATCCATGTTCGGTGTCAGAGGCGGAGCCGCCGCCGGTTCGCTCATCACCGGCGACCCGTACGCCGATACTTCTTGCTCCGGAGCCCGCTCCGTCTCCAGCGGCAGTTCTGCGGCCACGACATGAGCCGTTTCTTCCTGAAGGAATTCTTTGGTCTCTGTAGAAAGCAGCGATTCAATGGCCGGGATATCTTCAATCACTGCCGGCGGAAGCCGCGATTCTTCGCCAGACGCCGCCTCAACGACCGACGGTTCAATAGCTGGCGCAACGCGCGGTTCGTACGCCGAACTCGTCACGCCGGAATCGGGAAATGCTTCCGTCACGGAATTTTCCTCGACTGGCTGATCCGTGGCGATCTTTGCAGTGTCCCAGGTCGAGGCCAGTTGGTTCGCGCGCTCCAGTTCCGCTTCCCAGGGACTGACCGCTCCAGCCATCCACGAATTGACGTTGCGGCCGGTTTCAGGCTGCGCGCTCGGAACGGCTGCAGCAGCTTCAACTTCTGCCGCTGCGATTTCTGGGAGGGCCACACCCGAAACGACAGCTTCTGGAATCGCAGGCGGTGGAGGGGGAGCGGGAGCGAAGAACGGCTCGTCCAACCGCGCCTCGCTTGCCTTTTCTACGGATTCTTCCCTTATCGGCTGTGGAATCGAGGGAAGTACCTCTTCGATCTTCTTACGCCAATCCTCGAGAACCGGCGGACTTCCAATCGCGGGCGGCGGGGCAGCACGCTTTTGTGCCAATTCCGCGGCTTCTTCCTCGGTAATCGCCAAACTGTTCTTTTCAATGGACGGCGCCCATCCGGAGGTCTGCGCTGCTTCCGACCCGGCTCCTGAACCAATTCCTGAAAAGGCGGCCTCGCGCCAGTCGGTCTGCCCAGCCGATGTTTCGCTCACTGTTTCTTCCATCGCCGAACTGATGCGCCAGCTGCCGGTCTTGGAGGTTTCCTCTGGCTCTTCCTCTTCTTCAGCGCTCGCGGAATTTCCCCAACTCCTGTCGGGGGCAGTGTGCGTGCTGGAAGAAATCGCGAACACCGCATCATCGTCAGGAGCCGCTGTCTCCAGCAAACTTCCAAACGCAAGCGGTTGGGCGCCGGACGCGATCGTCAACGGAGCTGGACGAGGAACTGAAAATACTGGCGTGCCCAAATCTTCTTCCCGGTCTTGTACCAATACCGGCGCAGGTGGCGCAATTTTGGGAAGTGGTGCAACCGGCGGCTGTGGCTTGGTCGCACTGGGCATCGGCGGCGGTGGCGTGGACGTAGATGCGGTCGCTCCTAGTGCAACACCTGCTCGTGCCAACGCAGCCTTGACCATCGAAACCAGCGGGTCGGGAGGCACAAACGGTTTTTTCAACACGCCATCGGCGCCGACTCGCGACGCTTCCTGCTCATCCAACGGATCAAACGCGCCTACCAACAAAATGACCGGTATATGCGAAAGCGCCGAATCGTCTTTAACAAATTTGCAAACTTCATACCCGTTGCGAACAGGCATAAAAATATCGGCCAGCACCAGATCCGGTTTCAGGTCGGAAATCTTGCGAACCGCGGCTTCGCCATTGCCCACGGCAACAACTTCAATGCCCTGATCTTTCAGGGCCAGCACCACCATCTTCTGGATATTGCTGTTGTCGTCCGCAACCAGGATCTTGGCCACCGAACTTCCTCCGATGCCACTACACACACTACAAGGGGCCACCCGCACCAGAGCGGCCTCACTGGATTATTGGAGCATCGGGAGCGGGACGCGTCAATGCAAAGTGGCCTGAGATGTGTCGGAAGGGAACATGCCGAAAAGGAAGCGGTTTGCGCGGTCCTCGCAAAGAGTCTCCGCGACCCGGGCGTTGTTGCCCAATAGGACAGGATAAGGAAACGGTCTGGAAAGTCTTTAAGTTACCGACAGGCCGCCCGCGACGGAATGTTTGCGGCTTATCGAGAGCCCCACCCTCTGCTACCAGGGAATAATCTTTTTCAGTCCCTTTTTCTTCTTGCTGGTGGATTCTTTTGCGCTATCTGCGGTGGCGTTGTTATCCGGCGCTTTTGCGTTTGGATCAGTCGAAGCCGTAGCGCCGTTCGCGCCTCCGCTGGCGGCGTTGGCGTCAGCAGCGGCCGCCGGAGCACTGGACGAGTCGGTATTCGCAGCCGGTGGATTTTCCGAAGCCGGCGCCGCAGCTGGCGCGGTGCCAGTGGTATCGCCGTTCGTTTCCCCGGTTGCTGCAGGCGCCGTTCCGCTCGTGTCGCCGCTCTCCACTGTCGAGCCGCCAGAAGCCCCGCTCTGCGGCGTCGCAATCTCAATCACTGCCGTATTGCCCGGAGTGCTACCTCCGCCTCCTGCTCCAAGCTGCGGTTTGCCACCGCCAGTCAGGATGTCCACGGCGCTGGTCGTGTCATTCTCCGGCTCCATCTGCGGGGTCCCCAGCCGCGAAGAACTTCTAAGTTCCTTGTCCGGTCCGCTCTTGACCATGATCATCGGCTTATTGAGCAGGCTGGGCTTTGGCCGCGGCGTACTCGCTTCAGCCTGCATCCATGCCAGCGCTTTCGGGTCCGCCTGCGGCACCGGCACATGAAACGCTACCAATTTGCTTTTTGCATCGCCGACCCTGGGCGACAGAGGATATTCCTTTACAATGCGTGAATAGTAGATCGACGCGATTTCTTTCTTTTCGCTCTTCTCAAAAATATCCCCCAGCATCCAAAGCGCGTCATCCGACCGGCTGTAGAGCGGATAACGCTTAGTTACCGAAAGCAGTCTGCCGGCGGCCGCGCGCCGATCGCCCTTCACATAGTAGTAGTACCCAATCCGGTAATCGCCCTCCGCGAGCACTTCCTGTACATCACGCAAGTGCTGCTGCGCCTTCGGCACCAGCGGATCCTTCGGATATTTCGTCAGGAACGTCTGAAATTCTTCCTCCGCCGCTTTGGCCTCGGTCCGATCGCGGTCGGGTTTTGCCATCTCCTTGTAGTGCGTCATCGCCACCTGGATCTGCGCATAGGGCGCTTCCGGCAAGAAAGGGAAGAACACGATGAAGTCCTTGTAGCCTGCGATGGCCTGCGTCAGGTTGGCGGTTCCGCCTTCCTTGTAATAGGAATCGGCGATCGATAGCTTTGCCTTGGCCAAGTATTCGCTGTCAGGATAGGTATTGATCAGCGTTTGCAGGTTCAGCCGCCCCACTTCGTGCCGGCCCTTCTTGATGTCCACCAGCGCGCGGTCGTACAAAACCTTGTCCGGTGCCACGGAATTGTCCGTCGCGGCGGGTGCGGCCTCTTTCTTCTTTTTCTTAAAAATCTTGCTCTGAGCTTCGGCGGAAACACACGAGAAAAGCAGTGCAACGCCCAACATGGCAAGCAGAGTTCGACGCAATAGCCACCTCTTTGATAAGTTCTGATTCGTCGCGGCAATCGGACTGGGCTTTGCTCTAAATCCTTCGAGTCTATCTGCACTGGCCGCGAGCAACTACCTCAGTATAACCTGAACTAAAGGACAGGTTTACCCGAACTTTGTCCTTTCGTCCAGGCTCTCCCCCCAGGTCAGACTCCCATTCCCGATGGCGGGTTGCTCCGCCCTCTGAGGACAAGGGAACCTTTTTTGAATGTTTTGTAACATCAATTCGGACAATTCTTCGTAACATACTCGCAATGGACAAACGTAAATTTCTCTTCGCTTCCATCTCTGGCCTTATCGGTGACATCGCCTGGGAAGTACAAAAAGAAGGCCACGACGTTCGCTACTTCATCGAAGCCGAAGGAGAACGGGACATTGCTGACGGCTTTGTGCCCAAATCGAAAGATTGGGAGCGCGACGCCAAATGGGCCGACATCGTCGTCTTCGACGACACGCTCGGCCAAGGTGGCAAAGCTCAAGCGCTACGCGCAACCGGCAAGCCGGTCATCGGCGGCTCTCCTTACACCGACCGTCTGGAAGACGATCGCTCGTTCGGCCAGGAAGAACTCAAAAACGCCGGCGTCAATATTATTCCCTATGAGGACTTCGACTCCTTCGATCCGGCCATCGAGTTCGTCAAGAAGAATCCCGATCGCTACGTCATCAAACCGAGCGGTGAAGCGCAAAACGTCAAGCGCCGCCTGTTTGTCGGAGAAGAGGAAGACGGCGAAGATGTGGTGCGCATGCTTGAAGCCTACAAGCGCGCATTCGCCGATGAGATCAAAGTGTTTCAATTGCAACGTCGCGTTACCGGCGTCGAAGTCGCCGTCGGCGCCTTTTTCAACGGCAAGAGTTTTATCACTCCGGTCAATATCAACTTTGAACACAAAAAACTCTTCCCCGGCAACATCGGTCCGCCCACCGGAGAAATGGGGACGTCCATGTTCTGGAGCGAACCCAATCGTTTGTTCACACAAACCCTCTTGAAAATGGAATCAAAGCTCGCGCAGGAAGGCTACGTCGGCTATATCGACCTGAACTGCATCGTCAACAACAACGGCATCTATCCGCTCGAATTCACGTCGCGTTTTGGCTACCCCACCATCAGCATCCAGCAGGAAGGCATACTCACACCCATCAGCGATCTTTTCTGGGAACTGGCAAACGGTCTTGAACCGAAGTGGCGGACTCGCTCAGGTTTTCAGATCGGCGTGCGCATCGTCGTCCCGCCATTTCCATTCGACGATGACGCTACTTTCGATTCTTTTTCGAAAAACGCCGCTATCGTCTTCAAAAAGCCCACACAGGAGGGCGTGCACATCGAAGACGTAAAAGAAGTCAACGGCCAGTGGCTGGTCGCGGGAACTTCGGGCGTCGTCCTGATCGTCGTCGGCCTCGGCACCACCATGAAGCAAGCGCAAACCCAGGTCTATTCGCGCATCAAGAATATTCTGATTCCCAACATGTACTACCGCACCGACATCGGCGACCGCTGGGTCGAAGACTCCGACAAGCTCCACAACTGGGGTTATTTGAGATAGGCGTGCGTCGCTTATTCAGCTACATCTCGTCCCAATTTACCCAACTGGTGGAATTGGCGTCGAGATAGCAGTGACTTAGTCACACTCGAACCACACAATTACTTGACGTCAATTCTCCGTAGGCTCTGGAATCGCTTTGGCGGACCGCAGTGTGACAACTCAGCGTCTTCGCACTCACGTGAAAGCACTTCTACTGGATGATCAATCGTCGCCGAAATGATTTTCCCGTTCTGCAAGCTGACGTTGATCTCCACTTCGAACGTCTCTTTCCCCACCTCCGCCACAATCTGCGCGGCGTTCGGCATAATCGCCGTCGGACCAAAGCCGGCCGCGACCGCCAGCAAGCGGTTGTCTTTGTGTCCCCGTGCGGTGACAATCTTTTTACTTTCCCCAGCGCCCCGCTTCGGCTTACATTCGTTGCGCACTCATTTGCCTGCATATCCAAGGAGCTCGCACTATGAAACCTACTCTGGCCGCCGCACTCCTCTTTGCCGCTCTGCCCATGTCCGCCGCACTCACTGCCGGCAATCAGGAGAAAGAGCAGGTCACCAAGACCTCGCTCAAGGTCGGTGACACGGCTCCAGACTTCACTCTGCTTAGTGATCAGTGGAAAACCGTAAAACTCAGCGATTTCCACGGCAAGAAAAACGTATTCCTGGCGGTTTACGTTCTCGCCTTCACCGGTGGTTGAACCAAACAACTCCAGGCGGTCCAGTCTGGAATCGACGCAGGAAAAATCGACACCTCGGATACGGAAGTATTCGGCGTCAGCATGGATTCCCCCGCAGCCAACGCCGCCTTCGCCAAGCAAATCAGCATCAAGTTTCCTCTGCTTAGCGACATGAACAAAAAGATGCTCACATCCTACGGCATCCTCAAGGGCTACGATGTGCAAAGCCAGTCCTACGAGTGGGCGCAGCGCGCCAATATCGTCATCGACAAGAACGGTATCGTCCAGCACATCGAAGAAGGCGACTCCGCCGTAAATCCCAACAACGCGCTCTCGGTCTGCACCGACCTGCACAAAAAACAATCCGCGAAATGACCACCGTGATCGCCGACCAATCTTTTTTGATGTGGCAGCGGGTTTATTCCGCTGCTACATCTATCTCTTTCCGCGGTGGCCAGGCGTCCCCGGCCCCTCCACCCATTCCCCCTAGGCGGCGCTGAGCTCGCCGACGCAACCGGTCCCCGCACGCCTCATCCTGTCAGCGCCGTCCGCCGTTGCTGCAACCACCGTCTCACCGAATCATCCCGCTCCAGGCCCATCGCCATTTCATACGCCTCGCGCGCCTCAGCATGCGCTCCCATGCGCGCCAGCAGTTCCGCCCGCGCTGCCCAGTAGGGCTGATATTCCGAGAGTCGCGCGTCGCCCGCCACTTCTTGCATGGCAGCAAGCCCCGGCCCCGCGCCGTGCAGCTCCGCAATCGCCAGGGCGCGATTGATCGCCACAACCGGTGATTCAGCCACCGTCATCAGCGCGTCGTAGAGCTGCACCACTTCTTCCCAGTTCGCAACCCCGCTGCGCCGGCGATAAACGTGCGCGGATTGCAGCGCCCCCTCCAATTGATAGCGCCCAATCGAAGCCATCATGCTCGCTCGACGCAGCAACTGTTCTGCTTCGCCAATCATCGCCGCATCCCACAACTCCAGGTCCTGCTCGGCCAGCGGCACGTACTCGCCTTTCGGATTGCGCCGTGCGGCACGTCGAGCTTCCGCATGTAGCATCAGCGCCAGCAAACCCAGTGCCTCCGGCTCCTGCGGCAACAACTCGGTTACTGTCCGGCACAGAAAAATCGCCTCCTCGGCCAAATCGCGCCGCGTGCCATCGGTTCCTGCGCCGTCCGTCCAGCCTTCCGCGAACGCGCCATAAATCGCATCCAGCACCGTATCCAGCCGTCCGCCGAGTTCTTCGCGTTCCGGCACGCGAAAGGGAATTCCTGCGTGGCGAATTTTCTCTTTGGCGCGAACTAGCCTTTTGCCCATCGCTGTGGGCGACACCAGAAACGCGGACGCAATTCTTTTCGCATCTAACCCCATCACCGTCTGCAAAATCAGTGGCGCGCGAATGCTGGCATCAATTGCGGGATGCGCGCAGGCGAACACCAGCGCCAGCCGCCGATCCGGTATTGCCAGATCTTCGTTCAACGCCGAATCTCCGATCCTACCGAATCCCAGAGCACGCATTTCCTCGCCGCCCGGCTCGTCACGGCGTTGTCCCCGGTGCATATCAATCGCTTTGCGACGCGCCACGGTCAAAAGCCACCCCTCCGGATTCGCCGGACATCCCGCGACCGGCCAATCCGCCAACGCCGCCGCGAACGCTTCAGAAAGCGCATCTTCCGCGGCAGCCACATCCCGCGTGCGCGCCGCCAAAAAAGCGACCAGCTTGCCATAGCTCCGCCGCGCCACAGCTTCCGCTGCCGCGCGCGCCTGCTCGTCACCCGCATTTACATCGGTCGCTCTCACGCCCCTGCTGTCCAACCCTGGTGCTCTGTCTTTCGCCGGCGAGCCAGAGTCCCGCGCGCTGCAATCGCGTTGCAGGACTTTGGCGCCAATCACCTGTCAGCATTCACGAATCACTACATCGACCACACTGGCCGCACTTCCACCGTGCCATGGCTGGCCCCCGGACACCGCGCCGCCCAAGAAATCGCCGCATCCAGATCGGCCACATCGATCAGGTAGTAGCCGCCAATCTGTTCCTTTGACTCGACATAGGGACCGTCCAGCACCTGCGGCTTGCCATTCGTCACCCGCACGGTCGTCGCCGCTGAACTCGGCCGCAGCCGGTTCGAACCGCGCAGCGCTCCAGCCTGCTTCAGCGCCTCGCTGTAGGCCATATACGCAGCGTATCCTTGCTCCTGCTGCTCTTTCGTCATCCGTTCCCAACCAGCCTCTTCCGAATGAAGCATCAATAGGTATTGCATCTCAGTCCTCCTTTTCAGTATCCCTCGCGGTCGGGCACCACACTCTTCGTTTTTTGTTGCCCTCACAACAATGTCGCTCCGCACCCGTCTATTTGGACATCTATTTTCAGAAAAAGAGATTTTTCTCGACCCGTGCAAGGCTCGAGACCTCGTGCCTTGAACCTTAGACTTTTGCACCCTTACACTCTTAAACGCTCAATTTTTTGCAGTTCTTCTGTGTCTCTGACTTTGTGGCAGTCTTTCTTTTCAAGCTGCTCGCCACCGTTATCCACACTCGTCCACAGAAATGCACAGCTTCACAACGCGAATTTCATTGACGTCGAAATAAGAAAAATTTATTGTGCTCCCAGATTGAACCGGGAAGCTTAAGAACTTTACGGATCAGTTGAGAAGGCGAGCAGACTTAACCGTATGCCCGCCGCGAAATTGAACTGCAAAGCTCCAAGCCATTGTGGTCCCGAGTGGATGCGCGATCAGCCTGAAATGCAGCGAGTCGAACGGTCACAAGCCGGGCGGCGCAACGCACCAAGGGCAAAAATTTAAAGGAAGAAAGTTTAAAGGTTACGCGCCGCAAGGTGCGAAGCCGATAAGCCCAAGCCAATAAAAAGATCAGCCGCGCCACACGGAATCGCAAAGGTCAGAAACTTGACGGCTCAGTTAGAGCGAGTAACTTGCCTTCGGGCAGGTTGCGTAGCGAAATTGAACTGAAAAGGTCGAAGCCTTAGCGGCGCTAGACGGAGGACGGACAAGCCAGTCGGCCAAAGCCCAAGGGTCACAAGCTCAAAGGCTAAAGTCGAAAGGCAAGTCCAGCCACCAGATAGAACCGCAAGGGTTTAGAAACTTACAGCTCAGTTAGAGGGCGCAAACACCGCAAGGTGATTGCGCCCTCTCTTTTTGTCGCCGTGTCTTTTTTCCAAGCACAGCACTGCTCCCGTTCCAGCCCGCGTTTCTAAGACCGCTGTGTTCTGTGATATTCGAAGTCGCCCCCATCCGGCGCCTTGCACGTCGACACCCTCCTGTTTTTATACTCTGGTAGCCTAAGTACTCGCCGGAGCTCGCATGGCCTTCCGATCGAACACAACTCCATCCCAAGCGCTCCAGTCCCACGCGGCCCTTGCCGAGATTCGAGATTCGCTACTAGAAACCTACGCCAGCAACGACGCCATGAACCAGCTCATCCTCTCAAATCTTGACCCTCGCGCATGGCGCGCCCAGCCGCCGGGCGAAAAAGGCCAGGGCCGGACCATCGCCGCGATCTTCGTGCATCTGCACAACGTTCGTGTGAAGTGGTTGCGGCTTTCCGCGCCGCAGCTAAAGCGTCCGCAGCCGCTCGATCCCGACCGCTGCACCATTAAACAGGCTGCCGCCGCGCACAAGAAAAGCGCCGCGCAGTGTCTGCGCATGTTGTCGGACGCTCTCTCGGCCTCGCCGAGCCGCCGGGTCGCAAAGTTCTCTCGCGACGGTTGGATGCCGACCTGGCCCGCCGGTGGCACCATGTTCGCGTACATGTTCTCGCACGAGGCCCACCATCGCGGTCAGATTCTGCTGCTCTCCCACCAGCTCGGCTACCGCATCCTCCACAAAACCGCGGGCATCTGGCAATGGGAAAAGCTCTGGAAACAAGCCGGCTTGACCACACGCCCCCGCTGAGCGGCGGGCGCGGCACCCTTCGAACTTAGGGGTGCCGACTCCGACTTTACTTTTCTTGCATTCTTGCAGAACGCCAGCCTCTACTGCTTTGGCAGCTGCAACAACAACCCGCTTCCATTCCCGGACGACTCTACTGTCGGCAACTGACCGTTCCACTTTTCGATCAGCGCTTTTTGATTCTCCAGTTTGCGCAGCTCCAGCATCTGCGGCGTCAACGAAGCCAGCCGTATTCGGTTCGACTCCGCTTCACCCTTCGCGCGATTGATCGCCGACTGCGCATCGCCTTCCGCCTCGGCAATTTTTTTCGCGGCTTCGGCCTGCGTAGTCGCCAGTTCATTGCGCGCCCGTTCCGCCTCCTGAATCGCCCGCGCCTTCGCGGTAATCGACGTAGCGATCACCTCCGGCACGCGCGGCGCTCCAATAAAGCCAAACTGCTGTATCCCCACCCCGACCGGTGTCACCTTCGATTGAATCATCGCCTGCACTTTGGTCAGGAACTCTGCCTTTCGCTCGCCGTAGATGTCTTCCACGGTGAACGTCGAAGCCACTTCATTCAACGAGTTGCGCACCACGTCGCGCAAAATCCCGTGCGTAAAGTATTCCAGTTCGTTCACCCGGTACTTCACATAGAAGTCCGGCACTTTCGCCGGCTCGATCGCGTACGACAAGCTAACATCCGCGTACACGTTCATTCCTTCTTTGGTGTTGAAGCTCATCTCTTCATTGTTCGCGTGGCCTTCCGAGAGGTCCCGCGTCCATTTCACCGTCTGCACAAAAGTTGGGAACTCGATGATCTGCGTCCGCAGCGGGCTGTAAAACACCCATCCCGTCCGCACCGGTATATCCTGCGCACCGCGTTGCGCGCCCGCCAGGTTGATTTCCACGCCTTCGTAGCCCGCCTCGATCCGCGTCACCTTAAACACCGAGTTGAACAGCACCAGCAGCCCCACAATCACGCCCAATCCGATCAGTCCCCATTTGATCAGCGGAAACCACGCTCCTGCCGCCGTGAACTCCACCGGCCCATCGCCTTTTCCACCAAATCCCGACCCGCCAAATGCGCTCTTCATATATCCTCCTCGATTGACTACCCATTAAATCCGTGTGATTGCACTTGCCCTACATGCAGTTCCTGCGCGTAGTTCTTGCCTTTTCATCCTGCCTTCGTAGCGGCCTGCCTTCAGGTTGCTTCTTTTTCGCTTCGCCCTCACCGCCGCCAAATCCCGCGCACTACCAGCGGCCCCGCCGCCACCACCGCCAAAACCACTGCCATGCCCAGGTACAACGACGCATCGCTAGGCCGGTTCATCATTCCCATGCCCCAAACCACCACTCCATATCCCACCACCAGCAAAACCCCTGTAAGCACACACTTCCCGTATCTGCTCATAGGCCCCTCCAGCACGCTGCAACCGAATTGTCAGGGAATTGTCAGTGCAAAATGTTGCCGATGCTTCACCCTACCGATGCGTAATTATACCACCTCTGCCCCCGCCCCTCCCGACCCCACCTAGATCTCGAGCATCCGCTATCAGTTACCTGCCAGTCCTGTAGCTTGACACCGTTGCTTCAACCTTGAGAGCCGCCGCGAACCTCTGGCAACTCCGTGCCCGAGCGTTATCGGTTTCCGGCTTCTGCGCCCGGCGCCAACCGCCGCTCCTTGCTCACTCTTCTCCGCCGGAGGCGTCCATCAAACGAGCGGGGTGTAAGGCCAGCGCGACTTTGTAGATTCATTCCGGGGAGAAGATAATGCGCTACACGTCGAAGTGTGTTCTCACAATTTTGCTGGGCTGCGTAGCACTGGCAGGCAATGCCAGCGCGCAATTCAAAAACGGCAGCCAGGCGACCGAGCTCGACATTCCGCGCGCAAGCCAGCGCGCCACGGTGACACAAAGGATTGGCCTGACCGACGTCACCATCACCTATCATCGCCCCACGGTAGGCGGGCGCGAGATCTGGGGCAAGACCGTACCTTACGGCCAAGTATGGCGTGCAGGTGCGAATGACAACACCACCATCGCCTTCACCGACGACGTCTCGATCGAAGGAAAACCGCTCGTCGCCGGCACTTACGGATTGCACACGATTCCCGACAAGGAGCAATGGACGATTATTTTTTCCAAGAATTCCACTTCCTGGGGCAGTTTCAGCTACGACCAGAAAGAGGACGCGCTTCGCGTCACGGTGAAGCCGCACCCGGCCGAATCGTTTGACATGCTCACGTACGTGTTCGATGACGTGAAGCCCGACTCAGCGGCGGCAACTCTGCGTTGGGAGAAGCTAGCCGTTCCGTTCCGCGTTTCCGTGGACACGAAAGCCGTCGTATTGAAGAGCATCAAAAACGAACTGCGTAGCGTCGGCGGGTTTACCTGGGCCGGATACGACGAAGCCGCGCAGTGGTGCCTCGACAACAATTATAATCTCGAAGAAGCGCTGAAGTGGGAAGACACTTCCATTCAAAATGAGGAGCGCTTCGAGAATCTCGAAAGCAAATCGCGCATCCTCGATGCCATGGGCCGCAAAGAGGATGCCGCGAAAGCCTACTCAGCCGCCATCCAGAAAGCCACCGCCATTCAGCTCTACGTTTACGCCAGAGGCATCCAGCGCTCGGGCAACGCCAAGCGCGCCTTCGAACTGTATCCCCAGGTCCCTCAGAAGGACGCAAACCACTGGGTTAGCCACTTGGCTCTGGCACGAATCTCCTCCAACACCGGCGACTTCCCAACCGCCACCAAAGAAATGACCCAAGCCATCAGCGCCGCGCCGGATACCACAAAGCCGTTTCTTCAGCCTCTCTTAAAGCGCCTCGAGGCCAAAGACGACATTAATAAATAGCCCGCGTCGGACTCTGAATTTGTATTCTTAGTTGCCACACAGCGAAAAATGGATAGGGGTAGCTCTCTAACTGGCCATGAAATAGGCAGATTCGTTCCCATCCATTCAAGAAAAGACAGTGCCTGCCGCACGCGGCTCCGCCCGGAGCCCTTCAGGAATGTTCGATCCAATTTTGTCAGAAAACTATTCGGCGATGGTCAGATCGACAACCGTGGACGCCGCCACGCGCGCTCCCGGCGTCGGCGACTGGTCGATCACCGCTCCGTGCGGCCACTGTGGCGCGCTGACCGTATTCAATTTGCGCTTCAGCGAAACCGACTCCAGCCGCCGCACCGCATCCGCATCATTCATTCCGATCAGGTGCGGCATCACGTACGCCGCTTCGCGCGGACCAGCCGACACCAGCACATCCACGCGCGGCGAAGCGGCTCCCGCTCCCGGCTTGGGATTCTGGATCAGCACGGTATCGGCGGCCACGTCGGGAATGGTTACGTTCGAGACTTCGCCGACTTGCAATCCCGCGCGCAACAATTCAATCCTCGACACCCGCAGCGAGTCTCCTTCGAGCGACGGAATCTGCAATTGCCGCTGGCCCAGGCTGAGCACCACGTGCGCCTGCTGCGAAACTTTCATCAATAAGCCCGGCGGCGGCGTTTGCCGCACCACCGTGTTGATCGCTTGTTCGCTGTACACGCGGTCCGCCACGCGCAGCACCAGACCGCGCGAACGCAATTCGCTGCTCGCGTCCGAAACATTTTTTCCCACCAGATTCGGCATGGACACTTCGCGCCCGTGGATGGCGATGCGCATCGCGGTGATCGCGCTCAAAAACGCCGCCGACGCCAGAATAAATACCAGCAGCAGCATTCGGAACATCCATTCCAGCCGTTCGCGAAAGTTCATGGGAGGAGTTTCTTTTCTTTATTCCCGTGCGTTGAAAATATCCGTCGTTGCGAATTTTACAGCCGTCATTCCAAATCCGCCTTGGCCGACGAGGAATCTCTCTTGCATCTGTCGCTGCGTCGACCGCACCGACAGCAAGTGTAATCCGCCGCGCATTCAGCAACGCAAGAATTTTTCCGGAGTGTGCATGGTTAGCTGTTGTGGCGGCCGGGCTTCAGCCCGGCGGTTTTTGTATTCGCCGTCGAAACGGCGGCCGGCGTTACGCGCGCGAAATGTTGGCGCTCGTGTTCGACGTCGCCACAATTGAGGAGAATGACGGCGCCTGGCGGTTTGCAAAAGTGGCAGGCGAAAACCAGAGCGGCGGCATAAAGGCGCCGCTACTCAGAATCGAAAGGGGACTATTTTTTCGCCAGCGGCGGCGCCGGATAGTACGGCAACTTATCCTTGCTGGTATCCGCGCGCTTCACCTGCAACTCGTCGAAGAGCAGGGAAGGAGCAATCACGGTCGACGGAATTCCCCCGGTGCGATTGCTGACCAGTGGATCGTTGCCGGCAGCGCTCAAATCGCTGCGCAGCGCGCGCACGTCCAGTTCGCTGAACACTGCGCCGCGTACCAGTTCTTCGTGGCCGTCTTTGCCGTAAATGCGGTAAAGCAGGCGAGGAGCGGTTCCGGCCATGGTCTCGACGCGGTAACCGAAAGGCTTGTCCTGGTTGCTGACCATTTCCTGCACGCGTTTTTTCAGCGCGTCCGGCGATTGCGCCTCGGAACTTTTGATCAGCAGCACGCCAAGATTCGGTCCCGGAGCAGCAGCCGGTGCCGCGCGCCCGTGGCCATTCGATTCCGGAAAATCGCGAATCGGAGTGCGGCCTACAAGATAATTGGTGAGCACGCCTTTCTCGATGATGTCGACAGGAGCGGATTTCACGCCTTCGCTATCCACTTCGTAGGAGCCGGTGAGACTCTTGCCGCCGAAGTCTTTCAGCGTGGGGTCGTCAATGACGTCAAGAAAGGGAGGCAACACGCGCGTTTTGTAACTGGTGGCAAACGTTCCGGTAGTGCGATTTGGCGCGCCGAGTTGCGGTTTGCGGCCCAGCACGTTGCTTCCGATCAGCGAAGCGACCACGTCGTCGGCGGCGTCCGGAGAAAAAAGCACTGGCCCGCGATATTCCTCTTCGACGATCGGGGCTTGTCTCAGTGCAAGCAAAGTGTCGAGCGCTTCCTTGGTATCATGCAGAAGTTTTTCTTTGCTGGGCAGTTCGCTGGGTTTCGCGACCGTCCACGCGGGCGTGCGGCCCAGGCGCATGCCGTCGGGAGCTTGCGTGGCTGCGTTGATCTGCACCGAGTAAACCGCGTGGCCGTTGCGTGTGACGGTGCCTTCGGTGTTGAGCAGGTATTCGTTGATGACGCTGAAGCGCGCGGAAGCTGTTACGGATTGGATGTCCGGATATTGACGGTACATATCAGTAACAGATTCGAGAGTCTTTTTCCACTCCAGACCGTCGGCTTTCAGCGAAAGCGTCGGTTCTACCAGCTGCACCGGAATCGATTTCGCAAAATCGTCAACGGGATGTTCTTCGCCATTGAACTGTTTCAGGATTGATTGTTTTTGCGTGAGCGCTTCGCCCGCGGATTTGTAAGCCTCATCGGTGGCCAGCCAGATCTGGTGACGCAATGCGATTGGATCGTTGTCCAGAGGAAGCAGCGCGTTGCCACCGATGCCTTGGCCGAAATAGCTGTCCTGTTTGTAATCGCCGAGACGAACCACAACGCGCAAGAGGCGCACGTGGACTCTCTGATCTTCGCGCGTAGCGCCGAATGCCGCTTCGGTGGTGAAATCCTCGATATCGCTGACGCGATATTCGATGTAGTAGGGCGTTTGCAATTGATCCATTTTTAGTTGCGATTTGGAGCGCTCCATTTCGACCAGCAGCGCGCTGAGAACGGGGTCGCCCTTGGCTGCAACTTTCGCCGCGAGCATTACGTCGCCGCCATTGCCGTCGGAATCTTTCGGTCGAGAGACGGCCGGCCTCGCTGCAAAGCAAAAAACGATTAGAAACGCCAGCAGTATTTGCCGAGTGGTTTTAACGATTTTAGTTTTCACGGATTCACCCCGGCCTTCGCCTGTACCGTTTGTTTTGCCGGCAAATTTTCAAAACCGGGCGGCGGCAGGATCGGCGGCCGATCGTGTTCATGCGCGCGCTTTTGCACTTCCATTTCCGAGAAGAGCATGGCGGGAGCAGCCGCGGAAACCGGAACGTTGCCGCTTTCCGCGCCGCATACGCCGTTGAAAACGTGCTGCTGGTCGCCGGTAGTGATGATGCGAGTCAGCGCAGCCAGCGGAGTGCCAACAATGTCCACGCCGCGAACCAGTTCGTCGGGACGGCCGTCGGCGTACACTTTGTAGACGATCACGGGAAGTACCTGAAAAGCTTGCGGCAGGGAACGCGTGGTCAGAGTGAAGCCGCCTTGAATGTCGTCAAAATAGAGACCGTACGGCTTATTTTGTCTTTTTACTTCGTCGATTAATTTTTGCCGGAGATCCTTTTCCGGAACGGTTTGCGAGGAACTGACGATCAGATTTCCCTGGCGCCCGGTCGGCATCAGTCCGGGCTGATTGCGGCCATGACCGTTTGAACGTTCGAAACCTTTGATGGGCATGCGAGAAGTCAGAAAACTCTTTAGTATCCCGTTGCTGATCAGTTCCACGCGCTGGGCGGGAACCCCTTCGCTGTCGAATTCGTAAGTGCCGGCCAACTTCACGCCGTTGATTTCGCGCGTGGTGGGATCGTCCACGATGCTCAGGAATTTCGGTATGACTTCCTGGCCGACTTTCTTGGTGAAAGTCTGGCCTTCGTCTTCGTCACGCTGGCGGTGGCCTTCTAGGCGGTGGCCGAGCACTTCGTGGAAAAACACGGCAGCGGCGCGGCCGCTGAGCAGCGCAGGTCCATCGTACGGTTCCGCCACCTGAGCTTTGCGCAGCGCGTCAAGGTCGCTAGCCATTTTTTCGGCTTTGGCAATTAATTCAGCTTCAGCGGGCAATCCTTTTGCGGATGGAGCTTGGAAGGTTTCGACGCGCAGCAAGTCCATGCCGTCGGCGGCGCGGGTTTGCGCTTCCATGATCAAGCGAGTGGATGCGCTGGGAGTAACGATTGCGGTGCCTTCGCTGGTGACCATGCGTTCTTTGGCGTTTTGTTCCTGCAACACGACGCTGGCGAAATACACATCGGGATATTTGCGAAATATGGCAGAGACACGGCGAATTTCGGCTTCCCACGCCGGGCGGTCGAGATCCGGAAGATTGATTTCCTCGCCGGTGTGCACTACCGCGGACTCTTTGGAAAAATCGGGGGACTTGTCTTCTTCTTCGGCGCGGACGGCGGTGTTGGTCTTGACGTTCAGGAAAGCGGGCGAGGCGCGTTTGTATCCGCGATCGGTGAGTTCCCAGAGAACGCGGGCGATGGCATCGAAGTCGGTGCCGAAAGGAATGCTGCCAGACATCATGCCGCTGCCGCGGCTTTGGCCATGAGTGTTGTCAAGCGCTGGAGAACCGACGCGAGTGGTGACATCGACTTGGCGGCGGTGGGTGCCGCTGTTGGTAAGGAGGGAACCGTAAGCGCCGGCGAGTACGATCTGGGACTGATCGTAGAGGGTATAGCTGATGTAGTAGGGAGCAGGGTCGGTCTTGGCAAGATCGCTGGTGGCGCGCTGCAGTTCGGTTTGCATGACTTTCATTACCGGATCGGACTCGACCGGGTTGGCTTTGGCCGCAGCGGAGTTCGCGTGATCGTCCGGGGTATCGCCCAGAATCGACGCGGGTTGAACGAGCAGCGCGGCAAGCAAGGACGAAGCGGAGGCACGCGCCAGGCTGTTCCAGCGGATGGGCCATGGATGGCGTTTAGATACACCCCAGAGGGGTTGCGATTTGCCAAGTGGTTTCAAGTATGTGCTCCCGAGTTGCGTGACGACTTACCGTGATTTCTTGTTTCGAACCGCTAAACGAAAATTGTTGATTTAGACCGCGTGCCCGACCATCGCCAGCGCAACGCGCGATCTTGGTCGTGCTTAAATCGAAGACGAACCAGAGATTCCTCGTCGCTTCGCGCTTGGCAATGACGCCCGCTCGTTGCCTGACAGCCACTTGTTTACCGGCGCTCTCTTGCTGCCCGATGGCCACTGGTTGTCCGGAGTACGGTTCGGCCTTTGCTACTGCGACAAAAACTGAGTATGCCTGAGCGTACAGTAACCTGCAACGCAACGTCAGCGAAAATGTTCTTCCGACCGCAAGTGTGCGCCGTTGGCGAATTCAAGCGCGGAGACTTCTTTTCGTCCTTCCACTTTGACGCGGGAAACGGCAAGAAGAGTTTTCTCGCCGCAGCCGACGAGCAAGTCGGAGCGTTCGAAGCGAATTTCACCAGGGGCAAGCAGCAGCGCATGCTCTCTAGACACCGGTTGGCCCTGCAGGTGGCAGGTTGTTCCCTGGTACGAGGTATAGGCGCCGGGCCAGGGGGTGAAGGCGCGCATGCGGTTGAAGATTGTTTGTGCGGGGAGGTTCCAGTTGATTTGGCCGTCTTCTTTTTTTAGCAAAGGCGCCATGGATGCTTTTGAATGATCTTGTGAGGTCGGCTGGAGGGTGCCGTCGCGCAGGCCGAGCAAGGTTTCGGCTATCAGTGCGGCGCTGATTTCGGCCAGGCGGGCTGAAAGTTCGGGAGTGGTCTCGTTCGAAGCGATTGGCGTTTCGCGTTGGAACAGCATTTCGCCGGTGTCCATGCCGGCGTCAATGCGCATGGTGGTGATGCCAGTCTTGGTTTCGCCGTTGGCGATGGCCCATTGGATGGGGGCGGCACCGCGGTATTTGGGCAGTAGAGAGGCGTGGGAATTGATCCATCCGAGTTTGGGAATGTTGAGGAGGCGTGCGGGGATGATTTGCCCGTAGGCGATGATGACGATGGCGTCGGGAGAGGCTTGGCGCAGGAATTGTTCGGATTCGGGGGCGCGGATTTTTTCTGGCTGGAAGACGGGGATGTTGGCGCCGAGAGCGGTTTCCTTTACCCGAGAAAAGGAGACTTCCTGGCCGCGGCCTCTGGGGCGGTCGGGTTGGGTGATAACGGCGGCGATTGCAAAGTCGGATTGGGCGAGGAGGTGCCGCAGTGTGGGGACGGCGAAGTTTGGGGTGCCGCAGAAGAGGAGACGCACGGTTTAGGTCCGTGTTGAGTATACGTTGACATCGTTCGCTTCGCTCAGGATGACAAATCTTCGCGATCGTCTTCACGTAGAAACGCTATCAACAGTGCGTGAGTTGAAGATCACCGAGCATGGATTCAGACGCCCTAGCTCTAGAAAGCGCTTTGAGCCCGGAACCGCAAAGATCGGCTACCACTCGCCTTGTTTTTTTAGTTTTTTGATCTTGCGGCGGATCAGGTCCCGCTTGAGCATGCTCAAGTGCTGGAGGAAGAGGATGCCGTTGAGATGGTCGATTTCGTGGCAGAAGGCGCGGGCTAGTAAGTCTTCACCGCGGATTTCGAAGTATTCGCCTTTGGCGTCCTGTGCCTTGATGGTGACAAACTGCGGGCGGACGACGTATCCGCGAAAGCCGGGGATGGAGAGACAGCCTTCTTCTTCGCGCTTTTCGCCTTCGCCGGCAATGATTTCCGGATTTACCAGGACGATTTTGGCTTCGGGATTTTTTCCGCCGGTGACGTCTATTACCGCGAGGCGAATGCTTTTGCCGATTTGCGGAGCGGCGAGGCCGATGCCTTGCGCGGCGTACATGGTGGCGAACATGTCTTCGGCGAGTCCGGCGAGTTCGGCGTCAAATTTGGAAATATTGTTCGACGGTTTCTCGAGGATGGGATCGCCGTATTTGACGATGGTATAGATTTTGCGCGCTGGGCCGCCCGGTTCGGGCGCGGCGTTGCTCTCGGTGGCGGCCGTTTTGGCGTCATTCGAATGAGGCGTAGCTGATTTCGAATTAGACGCTTCAGAAGTCGTGGATTTGTTTGGCATAGCCCTCGAAGTTGCGGCGAAGCTCCTGCAGGGAGTCTCCTCCAAATTTTTGCAAAAAAGCGTCAGCTAGGACAAGAGCAACCATGGCCTCGGCGGCGACGGCACCGGCGGGAACGACGCACCAATCGGAGCGCTCATAGGCGGCCTGGACTGCCTCCTTGGTGATCATGTTGGCGGTTTTTAGGGCGCGCCGCAAGGTGGAGATGGGTTTCAGGTACCCGCGCACAACGACGTCTTCGCCGTTGCTGATGCCGCCTTCGAGGCCTCCGGCACGGTTCGAGAAACGGGCGAATTTACGCGTCGCGGTGTCGTAGGAAATTTCGTCCTGGACTTCGCTGCCTAGCGAGCCTGCGGCCAGCACGCCTGCGCCGATTTCGACGCCTTTGACGGCTTGCACGCTCATCACAGCTTGCGCGAGGCGGCCGTCGAGCTTTTCGTCCCATTGTGCGTGGGAGCCAAGGCCTACAGGAACGTTGTGGGCAACGATTTCGAAAATGCCGCCTACGGTGTCGCCCGCTTTAAGGACGGCGTCCACTTCCGCCTTCATTTTTTCCTGTGCCGCAGGATCGACACAGCGCAGCGGCGATTCCAGATCGTTGGAGATGGCTTGGATTTCGTCCCAGGAGGGAGCGCGCTCGATGCGGGTGTGGCCGACTTGAATGGTGTGACTGGCGATTTCTGTGCCGAGGACGCGGAGGAGTTGCTTGGCTAACGCCCCGGCGGCCACGCGTGCGGCAGTTTCGCGTGCGGAGGCCCGTTCGAGGATGTAGCGGGCATCGTGAAAATTAAACTTTTGCGAGCCGGCAAGATCGGCGTGGCCGGGGCGAGGTGCGACCAGTTTTTTGGCGGTGGAGTCGTCTTCGGGATAGGCCGCGACGGCGAGAATTTTTTCCCAGTTGGCCCAGTCGCGATTTTCGATGCGCAGGGCGATAGGAGCGCCGATGGTTTGTCCGTGGCGGACTCCAGCGAAGATGTCCGCGCGGTCTTTTTCGATTTTTTGGCGGCCACCCCGGCCATAGCCAAGCTGGCGGCGGTGAAGTTCGCGATTGACGAATTCGAGGTCGATGGGCAGACCGGCGGGCAGGCCGGACAGGAAGGCGAGTAGCGCCTGTCCGTGCGATTCTCCCGCGGTGTAGAAGCGAAGCATGTGCTCAGAATCCTGAAAATAGAAAATTGAAAAGTGAAAAAGAGTTTAACTGGCGAGTGGAGTTGCGTCTAGGCGTTTGCAGAAACCGCGTCGGGACGATCGGGCTCTCGACTGGCTCATGTCCAGAAGCACGGCGGTTCCGGTGTATTCTGTGTTCGAGCAATGCTGCTTCGAACGCAATCCCGGCGCAGAATTTTGTTGAGATTTTTGGTCGCGGCGCTGTTGTTTAGCCAAAGCTATGCGGACGCTGCGCCGGTCTACGGGTACAAGGTAGTGGCAATGTTTCCTCATTCGACCGAGAGCTACACGGAAGGTTTTCTCTATCTCGACGGAATATTTTATGAAGGAATCGGAATCAATGGGCACTCCGCGATCCTGGCGGTTGCTCCGGAAACGGGAAGGATATTGCAGCGCCATGATCTGCCGCCCGATTATTTTGGCGAGGGAATTGTCGATTGGGGTCCCTATGTTTACCAGTGGACGTGGAAGTCGCAGGTCTGTTTTGTCTATGACCGATTCAGCCTCAAGGTGGTGAAGCGATTTAGGTATGCCGGGGAGGGCTGGGGCATGAGTCGTACGGAGAAGGAGCTGATCACCAGCGATGGGACGGCGACGCTGCGCTTTCGCGATCCGGAGACTTTTCGGGAAACGCGGCACATCCTGGTAAAAGACGGAAACAAGGTGGTTAGCCGACTGAATGAACTGGAGTTCATTAAAGGGGAGATTTACGCGAATGTCTGGCACTCGGACATGATTGCGCGGATCTCGCCCCGGGACGGTCAGGTGATCGCATGGATCGACTTGAGGGCATTGTTGCCGGTCGAACAAAGGATTGATGACGAGGCGGTTCTGAATGGGATTGCTTACGACGCGAAGTACGACCGGATTTTTGTAACCGGGAAACGGTGGCCGACGGTGTTCGAGATCGAGGCTGTGCAGCGTCCCCGGCAATGGTCACTGATGGGACTTGGAGTTTTGCGGCCAGGCTAGGCTTTTAGGATTCCGAGCGTGCGCTTGCCTTTTTCGGTGATGACTGTGGGGAGGGGTTCGTTGCCGGGGGAGTGCAATTCGATTGCGATGTAGCCCGATAAATACAGCTCTCTGATGGTCAGTTTGTCCAGTTTCTTACCATGCGCGAATACCCGCAAGAACCATTTTGCTTGAGCAGTGTCCATAGAAGGTCTCACCCGCGCCCGGCGACGCTTGGCAATGTTGCATTTCTGTCGCCAATGGAGCCAAAAAATAAGTGCAAGGTTTGCCTAGACTTAAGCCAGGCGTCAGGTGCGGTATTCCGAAAGGTCAACAATCGGTTACGCCGGCGTCAAGCTTGGCAAAGAATGGGCCCTGGCACCAATGTGCGCGTAGAATGAGCGGGCGGGAGGTGCGGTGATGGCAAAAGCTCGAGACGATAGCCAGGACCTGGAACGCTTGTGCCAGGGAGTGTCACCTAATGACGAGCCATGCGACTATCCGGCAACCGTGCATTGCGCAACCTGCGGCAGGTGGTTCTGCGAAGCACACGCCGAGAACGAAGCGTGGCATTCCTGTGCACTGGCCTCGGGAGAGGAAGGCGGCGAGGGATAGTAGCCTGCGACAGTATAAGCGGGGAATAGAGGTTAACTAGGGACGTCGGTCTTTGCCTGTCGCGAATTCGCGTGATATGGTTTGCGCCAACATCTGCGAGGCACAAACGAAATGTCGAGAATTGGCAACTTTACGCAGCCTGACAATTCGCCGGCCTACTTCATTGAGTTCCTAGAGTTGCTGGATAAGCAAGCTGAGGTCAGCAATATCCGAAAGGAAGCCGCGAAGCGCTTGGACCTGGTTGCGGGTGACAAGGTGCTCGACGTCGGTTGCGGAATCGGGGGAGCGACTTTTCCGCTGGCGGAGATTACCGGGCCGAAGGGGCTTGCGGCGGGTGTAGATATCAGCTCGGCCATGATCGAGGTTGCAACCAGACGATGCGGCACGCGGCAAGGGATGGAATTCCGTGTCGGCGAGGCTTGCACAATTCCTTATGCGGACGGTTTTTTTGATGCGGCGCGCTGCGAGAGAGTTTTTCTGTACCTACCGGACCGGATGGCGGCCATTCATGAAATGAAGCGGGTGGTGAAACCCGGAGGTTCTGTTTGCCTCATTGATACCGAACTTGACTCGACGGCCGTGTATTCGAATAAACCAGCGCTAACACGGAAGATGACGTCGCTAGTGGCGGCGACGATGCCGAATCCGAACTCGGCGCGGGAGTTGCCGGCGCTGGCGAGGAGGGCCGGGTTAAAGAACGTGACGGCGGAGACGTTTGCGATTTCTTCGCCGCATGAGTTTTTTGTGCGGGTGATGGCGGGATCGTTGATGAAAGCGGCGGAGGACGGAATTGTTCCGCGGGCCGAGGTAGAGGAATGGTTGAAAGAGCAGGAGATGTTGCATGCGAGCGGGGATTTTTTTCAGATGTGGTTTTTTGTGATGGCCAATGGAACGGTCTAAAGCGACAAACCTTCCTAGATTTTCTATTCAGAAAAATCGGAAAAACAGATAGCGCCGGATTGCTTATACGCCCGGGCGAGGTGCGGCGCCCGCCGTGGCGTGCTGCATTCTATGATGGCTGAGTCAGTAGGCCCAGTAGGGGCCCATGCCGCCGGGGGTGTTTTGTCCGGCGATGGCGGTATAGACCTTGCGGCCGAAGAAGAAGGGGAGACCCCAGTCGAAGGTGTCGGCGACGGAGTTGGGACCGGCAAGACCGTTGGCTACACCGATGGTGGCGTTTGTGACGAGGGAGTCGGCGTTGGCTACGGTGAAAGTGAACGTGCCACTGGCGCCGTTTGCTCCTTGATTCGTGGCGCTGGGAGTCTGCGTGGAGGTCGGGCAGTAGAAGAAGGTCAGATCGGTGCAGGTGGGGAATCCTGTGGCGGCGGTGTTCAGAAAAAAGATGGCGTTCGAGCCGGTGTCCAGGAAAGCGCTGAAGGAGTTGTTGTTGAATCTGGTGGTGATATCCCCGGTTGAAGGATTGATGGTGTAGACGGTCGCGTTGCCCAGGCCGTTGTTGGATTGAGTGCCGATGCCGAAGATGAGAGAGCCGCTGATGCTGGCCTCGGCTCCGGTGACTGCGGGTAAGTCAATGACGACGCCATTGTTGTCGGAAGCAAAAAAGGCTACAGGATTGGCGACCTGTTCGGTGAGGCTTTCGGTGGTGATCGAACAAGACGACGATGTACAGGTGTAGTACAAGCCGGGGTTGTTGGAGCCAGTGACGGTGCAGGCTTCGCCGCAGTCCTGGACAAAGCTGCCGATTCCCAAAATGCCATTCGCGCCGAGATTTTTCAGGTCGTCTTCTTCGGCACCGTTGCTGGAACAACTGGTTGGGATGTTGGTGAAAGCGGTGCCGCCGATTACCTGAATGGACAGATTTTTGGCTTGCTCGCCCGCTATGGTCAGGTCGGCGGTTTGGACCGGTCCCCAGGTAAAACCGTCTACGAAGGGCAGGCACTCGACGACGGCATTGCCGCCAGTGCCGGTCTGTTGGGGAAGCGAAATGGTTAGAGCAGAAGAGAGAATGCGCAGGCCGGGGGAACCGGTGTCCACGAGGATACCGTTGATGGTCTGGCAGTTCGAACTGCTGCCGGGCGCGCAAACCGTGACGCTGGTGAAGGCTTCGTTGATCGCTGGGGAATTGATGGGAGGGCCGGCCGTGGGGCCGGTGTTTACGGTGATGGTTTGAACGTTGTTTGCTGCGGTGGTTGAGCCGCCACCGCTGCTGGTGGCTGGGCTGCTCGAACCGCCGCAACCTGCTGTTGCCATCAGAATCCCTGCCAACAGCGCCCATAGAGAGTCGTGTACTCGCGCGGTCGGCTTCATCGTATGTCCTCAACATGCATCCCAGCGGGAAGCTGCTGGGGGATGTAGGCTCTTCCAGAGAATGACCTGAGATGGCCGGAGACTTCAACGACCAGACCCGCGAGTTGGACCAAGATTGGGCCGTGGCCCCTGCGTTCGGCGCGCTGGGTTCGAACAGCCTGGACGTAATCGTCGTAATAGGAACCAAGAAGTTGGCGCAGGTCGGGATGGAACGGGCCTTTCCAGGTGACGGCGAAGACTTGGCCCACGGGCGATGCGTATTCCTTTATCGCGACGCCGGCCGGGGTTTGGATTTCATGCAGCTTATAGGCATTGCCGCTGCTGGTGCGCAGAGTGCCTTGCATTTTGGCAACGTCTTGCTGGACCGAGGTTGCGTCGCGACCTAGAGAAGCGGACAGGGAAAAGGGAAGAGCGAGGATTGCCAGGGTGGCGCAGGTGATGGTCGACTTCATGGCGTGTGCTCTCTTGTGTGCAGTTAGAACGCCCCAAGTATGGTGAAGAATTTAGAATTGCCGAAACCGACTTGCCTACGAGCCAGTCCTCCACTGCTTGTCGGCGGCGCGGCAAATTCTTTGTATCACGATTTAACCAGCTGGGAGCGCAGGACTTTGTCACCACTTTGTCACCATTTCACGCCTGCATCCAGATCGATGAACGATAAGGCCGGACGGGTTGCTTGGGACAAGTTGCCTTGACGACGGTGGGCGGCACGGTTACGCTTTCGTGCAAGTGGCTTTGGCGGGCTCAGGTGACGGCGCGCGCTAGCGCAGATTGCGAACGCGATGGCCGAAAAGGGCTTGTGCCCAGAGTTGCAGCGGAACTTTTTTGGAATAAGGAAACGTGGCAGACACGCCTCTTCAGGTCTCCAGCGACGAAACTCCCGCGCCTCCCAGGGCGTCGATATCCCAAGTTCTGATTGACAGCGTTAAGCGAGCGATTTTGCAAGTGCAGGAATATTCCTACTTGGCAGCTCAGTCCATCACCAACGTATTTTCCGGGCCGCATTATTTTCAGGACACCCTGGATCAGATGGACCAGATTGGCGTGGGTTCGCTGCCGATCGTGCTGTTGACCGGGTTTTTTATTGGCGCGGTGATGGTGCTGCAGACGGCGTCGCAGTTTGTGCGGTTTGGACAGACTTCGTTGACAGGCGATGCGGTTTCGCTGGCGCTGGTACGTGAACTGGGGCCGACGCTGACCAGTTTGCTGGTTACCGGGCGATGCGCTTCGGGGATTGCGTCGGAACTTGGGTCCATGCTGGTGACCGAACAAGTAGATGCGATGCGCGCGATGGGAACGGACCCGAGCCGCAAGCTGGTGACGCCGCGGGTGGTGGCTACGATTCTGGTACTGCCGCTGCTGACGGCGATTTCCGATTTTATCGGGCTGGTGGGTGGGTGTGTCGCCGCGGTTTTTTCCTTGCGCTTGGGCGTGGTGCAATTCTGGACGAGGGCCATCGATGCGCTGGATTTCGCAGACATTATGCAGGGCATGATGAAGCCGCTGATTTTCGGATTTATCCTGTCAACGGTGGGCTGCTACAAAGGGTTGACGGTGCGCGGAGGGACGCAGGGTGTTGGCCGTTCGACGACACAGGCGGTGGTGGTGTCCTCGGTGATGATCATTGTGGCGGACACATTCCTGACCAAGCTGGCGCTGTATCTTGCGGACAAGGTTTTCTAAAACAACATGCAAGCGACCATCTCGTTCGACAATGTGCGACTGGGATTTGACGAAGGCGACATTGTGCGCGGGCTGTCGTTTGAAGTGTTTCCCAAAGAGACGCTGGTGTTGCTCGGAGAAACCGGGACGGGCAAGACGCTCAGTTTGAAGATGGCCGCGGGACTCCTCAAGCCGCAAGAAGGCGACGTCAAGGTCTTGGGCCGGCACATATCGGAGATGAAAGAAAAGGAGTTGCTGGATTTTCGGCGGGAGATTGGATTCGTGTTTCAGGAAGGCGCGCTGTTCGATTCGATGACGGTTGAAGAAAATGTGGCGTTCCGGTTGCGAGAGGAGAAAGTGCCGGAAGAAGAGATCGCACCGAAAGTAAAAGAAGCGCTGCGCTTCGTCGAACTGGAGCACGCGATCGATCAAGTGCCGTCAGAGCTTTCCGGAGGGATGCGGCGGCGCGCTTCGATCGCGCGAGCGTTGATTACGCAGCCGCCGATCGTGCTGTACGATTCGCCGACGGCGGGGCTTGATCCTGTTACGGCACAGACGATCATCGCGCTGATTCTGCGCTTGCGGGATATTTACGGAGTGACCGCGCTGCTGGCTACACACCGGTTGCAGGACGGATTTGCGCTGGCGAATTTCCACTTTGACATTGCGACGAATCGCGTTTTGCCGAACCGCCACAAACCTCGCGGGCGCGGGTCTGACGGCGAGGAATCGAGCACGCGTTTTGCGGTGCTGCGCGACGGAAAAGTGTTTTTCGAAGGGACACCAGAAGAACTTCAAACGGCGAAAGATCCCTATTTGAAGCGATTTTTGGTGTGAAGGTAAGGTAGGCTGGAGCGCACGAAAAAAGGAGCGGTCGCAGAATGGCGCAGCGCAAACAACTGACCTGGACAGAGTTGCGGGTGGGACTGTTCGTGCTGGTGGCGCTTTTGGTGATTGCGGTGGGAATATTCTATGTTACCGGCGCTGGATTCTTTGGGCCGAAATACCGTTTGCGGACGTACTTGCCGGAAGTCGCAGGAGTTTCCAACGGAGCGCCGGTGCGGCTGGACGGAGTGGAAATCGGCAACGTGGAAACCATCAGGTTTGTGCCGCGCACGCCGGGACATACTCCGGAAAAGAACCGCAATATCGAGTTGGTTATGCGGCTCGACAGGCGCTTCCAACCGCATATTTTGACCGACTCGACGGCCAAACTGGTGACGGAAGGACTGCTTGGCAACCGGTACGTGAACATCACGCGCGGATTTACCGGCGTGCCGCTCAAAGAGAATCAGGAAGTACCGGGAACGGCAGAGCAGGCGTTGTCCGATGTGATGGCGAGCATGCAAGGACTAACGGTCGATGTCCATGACGTGATTGTCAGACTGGAAAGTGGGCAAGGAACGCTTGGGAAATTGTTGACTGATGATCAGGCTTACAACAACCTGAACGGACTGCTGGCGAAGGGCAATGTCATGGTTGGTGACATACAGAAGGGCCGCGGCACGTTGGGCAAGCTGGTGGCTTCCGACGAGATGTACAGCAAAGCGAACACGACACTCGATAACGTAAATGGAGCGGTGAGTGAAGCGCGCGCGGGCAAAGGGACGATTGGAAAATTGCTGAATGACCCAACGTTGTACGACGAAGCGAAAAAGGCAGTGGAGAACGGGAATTCGATCATGGGCGACTTGCGAAGTGGGAAAGGCTCGCTGGGCAAACTGGCTACCGACGACGAACTGTATAACAAATTACGCGACAGCAGTTCGAACCTGGCTTCTGCTACGGCAAAGTTGAACGACAACACGACTACTGCGGGAAAACTTTTTTCGGATCCTAAACTCTACGATAACTTGACCGGACTGACGGGAGACTTGCGGCTGCTGATTGGCGATTTTCGGCAGAATCCGAAAAAATTCCTGCGGATCAAAGTGGCGGTCTTCTAGAAAAGAATCTTCGCGTTTACGCGCAGCCCTTTGCGCGGCACGCGATCCTTGTGATGTAATTCAGATGTAACAATTCCAGTCTAATCTGTTCATAGTCAGGATTCGCCAAGCCGCTTATGGAAAGTCAAGAGACGTTAACCAAGCAGGGCCGGCCTGAAGCGCCCAAGTCCACGTTGCCGCAGCCCGGGCGTCCCGTTCCCAACCGCGCCTACCCGGGTGCCTTGATTGTCGTGGAAGGAACAGACGGCTCGGGAAAAAGCACACAACTGTATCTGCTAAAGCGATGGCTGGAAATCGGCGGATACCGGTTGCACTTTACGGAATGGAATTCTTCGCCTCTGGTGAAATCGGCGACACGGCGCGGTAAGCAGCGCCGCCTGCTGACTCCCACAACTTTTTCGTTATTGCATGCCGCTGATTTCGCGGATCGCTGCGAGCGGCAGATCATGCCGCTGCTGCAGGGCGATTACCTGGTGCTGGCCGACCGCTATATTTATACGGCGTTTGCGCGCGATGGGGCGCGCGGATGTCCACAGAAATGGCTGCGAAATCTTTATCGCTTCGCTCCGGTGCCGGACATCACGTTTTATTTTCGCGCGCCGCTGGACGTGGCAGTGCAGCGGATCTTGAGCGGGCGGCCGAAGCTGAAGTATTACGAAGCGGGAATGGACCTCGGGCTTTCCTACGACCGGCCGGAAAGTTTTCGGTTGTTTCAGTCGAGGATTCTGGATGGATACGACAAGATGGTGGAATCGGATAATTTTGTGGTGCTGGACGGGACGTTGCCTGTGAACAAATTGCAAAAACAGATGCGCGATATCGTCGCCTCTAAAATCGATCTGAAGCGCTTTGCGCCGCACGCCGCAGAGGCGGAATAAATGCCGGATCACGAAAAGGATAAGGAAAGAGGTGCGGCTGTCGCCGCAGAACCGTCGTTGCCGGCGGCAGCGGGGACGCCGCCAAAAGTTACGCTGCAGACCGAGGAAGAGGCGGCCAGCGCGTTTTTCGCCGCACCTCTTCCGGGATTCGATTCAAGCGATATTACCGGGACGCTGATCGTGATCGAAGGCATGGATGGTTCGGGGCGCTCCACGCAGATCAGTCTTTTGCAGGAGTGGCTCGAGTCGGAAGGATTTGCGGTACAGACCAGCGGACTGCGGCGTTCGAACCTGGTGGGCCGGGACATTGACGAACTGCTTGCGAAAAACGCGGTTACCCGCCTGACGCTGGCACTGATGTACTGCACGGATTTTTTCGATCAATTGGAACATCGCATCATACCGGCGCTGAAGTCCGGCGCGGTGGTGCTGGCGGACCGTTATATTTTCACGCTGATTGCGCGCAGCGTGGTGCGCGGAATCAATCGCGATTACCTGAGCGGGCTGTATGCCATGGCGTTGCGCCCCAATCTTACTTTCTGGCTGAACGTGCGGCCGGAAACCGCGTTTGGCCGCGAATTTCGCAAAGCGCAGGCAATCAGCTACTGGGAAGCCGGGCGCGATATGTCGCTTTCACACGATCTGTATTGGTCCTTCGTTCGCTATCAAACGATGATCAAGCGGGAATTTGAAGCGGTGGCGAAACGGCACAACTTTCTGGAACTGGACGGCGAGGCCAGCGTTCCGACGGTCAACAAACTCTTGCGGCAGCGCATTGGCGAACAGCTGGGCATTCGCAGCACCAAGTACGCGCCGTCTTCGGCGCTTGCGCACCTCTGGCGATAGAACCTTAAATGCCTGAGCCGGTCCACATCGCCGCGATAGACGCCGGTTCGAACGCGGTGCGGCTTTCCATCGTGCGCGCCTATTCGGCGCTGGACATCGAACCACTCCATAACGAACGCTATCCGCTGCGGCTGGGCGAAGGCGTGTTCGTCCGCAACCGTTTCAGCGAGGACATTTTCAAGAAGGCCGCGAAAGCGTTTCGCCACTTTCGCGATTGTATGGACGAGTTTGGAGTGACGCGCTACCGCGCCGTCGCCACCAGCGCCACCCGTGAAGCCGCCAACCGCAAAGCGTTTGTCACGCGCATTCGCGTGAGATCAGGGATCCGGGTCGAGGTGATCAGCGCGTTGGAAGAATCACGCCTGGGCAGAGAAGGCGTTTTCGCGGCGCTTGGTCCGGAAGCGCAAGCCTGCTGCATCGCGGACCTGGGCGGCGGCAGCCTGGAAATCAGCGTGCTGCAGGATCATACGGTCATGAAAACCGCGCAGCTTCCGGTTGGCACGGTTCGCTTGATGTCCACGCTCCACCTGCACGGCGAAATTCGCCCGGTGCAGGCCGAGCAGGTTCGGCGGTATTTGCGCGCGTTGTTGGAATCGAAGCTTCCGGCGCGGCCGAATCTGGCCGACGGCCTGACGGTGGCGCTCGGCGGCAACGCCGAAACCCTTGCCAACGTGGCGCCGGGTCCGCGGCACCATGGAATTCCCACGCTGGAACTTTCGCTGCTGCGCGAACGGCTGCCTGAGCTGCTGCGAATGGACATCCGGGATCGCATGAAGGCTTATGGAGTGCGGCGCGATCGCGCAGATGTAATGGGAATCGCGGCGATTATTTTTGTCACCCTCGGGCGGTACCTGAACGTGCGTACGCTTGCGGTGCCTGCAGTGGGAATTCGCGAAGGTGTGATCCACGAAATTGCCACGGAAGCTTTTTCGCGCAAGGAACCGCATCGCTACGATGCCAAAGCGCGGCAACTTCTTGCGGGAGCGCGCAGTTTTTCGCGGCGGCTGGAGCTCGATCAACGCCATGCGGAGCACGTGCGTGAACTGAGTTTGCAGCTGTTCGATCAACTGCAGCCATTGCACCATCTTCCCGGAGATGCTCGGGTCATACTGGAAGCGGCGGCGCTGCTACATGACATCGGACATTCCATCAGCCACAAGGGGCACCACAAGCACGGTGAGTATTTGACGATGAACGGCGACATGGCGGGCCTGCAGGGCCGGGACAGAGCTCTGACCGCGGCTGTGGTTCGTTACCACAACCGGAAAGCCGAGCCGGAGAATCATCACGTGGCATACGCCTCGCTCAACAACAGCGATCGGCGGCTGGCTCGGCGGCTGGCTTCGCTGGTTCGAATCGCGGAAGGGCTCGACCACTCTCATCGCCAGCGCATCAATCGCATTCGTGCCGTCTTTCAGCGCGACGCGGTCGGTTTGCAGGTGGAAGCGCGCGGCGACGCCAGCGAAGATATTCGCGACGCCAATCGCAGCATCGAGTTGTTCGAAAGGGAGTTTCACACCAGACTTTATTTTCGGCCGCTAATGAACTGACCTGACCTAGGTTGATGACGGTATAGGGATGGGCGGGAAGTCGTCGGTATACTTGTTGGAGCGTCAAGAGAGGGAATTGGAAAATGCTGCTCTACATTGTTCGACATGGCATTGCCATCGATCGCGAAGATCCGAAATGCCCGTCCGATCCGGAACGCTATCTGACAGCGGACGGTATCAAACGCACCCGGGACGTGGCGAAAAGCGTTGCAGCGCTGATTGACGAGGCAAAACTTTTTGTCTCCAGCCCGTACGTGCGCGCCATGCAAACCGCGGAAATATTCGCGGAAGCACTGGAGTTCCCCAAAGCAAAAATCGAAAAGAGCGACTTCTTGCTGCCGGGCGCGGAGCCTACGGCCTTTCTGCGCGAGCTGTCGCACAAGAAGGCTGTGGAAAGCGCGATGTGCTTCGGTCATGCGCCGCAACTCGACGAGTTGATTGCTGCCGCGCTGGGAGCAAAACAGGACGTCACTGAGATGAAGAAGGCGGGAGTGGCTTGTATCGAACTGCAACGGGTGCACGCGGGTGCGGGAAAACTGTTGTGGCTGATTACGCCGCGGGTGGCGCGGAAGCTGGCCAAGGGCCAATAGGTTCTTGCGATTCAGAATCGCGACCGGTGCTCTACGGTTCAAACATTCCTGAGTTCTAAATTAGCGAACGATTGAGATTGGGACGGGGGGCTGCAATTCGGTTTTTGCGCTCGCCTGGGAGGCGTCGAGGGGCTCTGCCTGGATCAAAATCGGCTTGCCCAGAGCTCGTTCGAGCTGCTGCTTTGCTTCGGTAAAGCGAGCGGCATTTTTGGGACTGTCTTCGACCGCGAAGGCGTGCAACAACAGTCCTTGCGGCAAAACCTCCAACCGTAAAGAAGAACTCTTGCTGACTCCAGATTTTTGCGCCGCGATGGCCAGGCGAAGAATGCCCGCCAGGAGGTAGATTTTGGTTTGCTGTTCGGCGGCTAATCGCGCGAAGCGCTTGTTTTTGAGGCTGGGCTCGGCGCCCCGCTCAAATCGGATGGCCCACGCCGCGCGTTCCCATTCGGAAAAAGTCCAGCCGGGAGGGACCGGAGAATCCAGCAAGAACGATTTGGTTGATTTTTCGCGCATTTTTTTCTGATCGCCATTGCGCACGCCACTGAGCCGCGCCGCAGTTTGCAACACCCGTCGTTCTTTTTTGTCGGAGAAAATTTCACCGGCTTTGCGCAGGCGCAATTGCGACCAGAGGCGCATGGCAATTCGCGCCATAACGGTATTGCGGCCTGGCTTCGGGTCCATGGCCGCGCGCGTTGCCTGGATGCGGGCTTTCGCATAGTGCTCCCATTCTTCGCGCGAAAAACCGCTCTGCCATTGCGTCCAAATACTTGCCGTGCCCAGGGCCAGCTGCCGGTAGGTTTGTAGGTTAAGCTGGCGTTCGTTCTCGCAGCGCACTTGCCAGTTCTGGAGAATTTCAACAGGTTGGTTCGCGCCGGCTTTGGCAAGCATTTCGGACAGCACGTCGAGGTCGTGGATATTTCCCAGCACATCCTGCACGCGTTTCAGCGAATCGCACCACTCGGCATGCGCGGTGGGCAAGAGCGATTCGACCGTATAGCGAAAATGTTTTATGCCGATGCGCAGTGCATGCCAGGGTTTGGCGCTTTCCGTGCGCAGCGCGCGGCGGTGCAGCTCTTTGGCTTCTTCCAAACGCTCGAAGGCCAGACAGTGCGCCGCGGCGCTGTCCGGCGGGGCCTTGCGCATTCGAACGCGCAAGGACTGTGCCAATTTCGTCCAGCGTTTTTCGTCAAAGCGCGTGGCGCGTCGCATGGCGCGCGCGCGCGCGTTTTTTTCCTCTGTTTCGAGCGAATCGAGCAGCTGGCGCTTAAGCGCGTTCTCTTCCGGATGCAGTTTTTGCAGCCATTCGGCCATGATGTGGGCGTCGCGCAAGTCGCCCAACGATCGGAACAGCTTCTTCGCGCAACCGCGCATCTCCTCCCAATCCGGATGCGGATCGATTTCTCGCATGACCGACGCTAACGAACGGCAGCGCCGCAGCGCCACGCGCAAGTCATGCACGGCGTGATTGCTGGGCTCGGAACGCAGGTTGGCGAGCTCTTCGACAGAGCGCTTCATCCAATATGCCAGATCGCGGCGATCCGACGGACCGCGGGAAGGCATTGCAACCGCATGAGCCATAGTGAAAATTACCCGTTCCGATCGGACAGCGTCCGAACCCTGTGGAACCGGGGAAGTAAAGGGTATCGCTCGGGAGAACGCGCGTCTAGTCCGGTGTGCGCAGCGAGAGTTGCGGCTCTGCGGCGCGTATAGCCGAAAGGCGCTGTTCATGTTATTTTTACTTATCCCTGCCGGAGTGGCGGAATGGCAGACGCGGCGGACTCAAAATCCGTTGCCCGCAAGGGCGTGTGGGTTCGACTCCCTCCTCCGGCACCAAGTGAGTATCGTGAGTTTCCTCGCTAGTTTCGTTTCCAGCGTGTTTTCTGCAGAAAACGGTTTTCTCCAGCATTGAATCGGTTTAATATCGCTTGCACGCCGTTGCAACTCGCAACTGAAAGAGGCTCTATGCCTTGCCGCACCCTTTCGCTGATTGTCCTGCTCGCATCTTACGGGTTTGCGTTTCCATTGTTTGCGCAGTCGGCGAAGTCTTCCACTTCGATTCAGACCGCCACGAAGTCTTTCGAGCTGTTGCGCGGATGGGAAATTCAATCGTCGTGTGAGGCCAAAGATAGCGGGGAAAAGATCTCGCAGAGCGGCTTTGCCGCGACCGGTTGGCATAAGAGCACGGTTCCTAACACGGTGGTCGGCACTCTGGTGGACGACAAGACTTATCCCGAACCGACTTATGCCACCAACCTGAAAAACTTTCCTGGAATGAATTATTCCAGCGCGACTTTTTTTGCGAATCAGGACCTGCCGGACGGCAGCCCCTTCAAGTGTTCATGGTGGTGGCGAAATGAGTTTGTGTTGCCCGCAGCCTATGCGAAGAAAAACATCGCGATTCATTTTCCTGGGATCAACTACCGGGCGAATGTGTGGTTCAACGGGCAGAAGATTGCCGACGCGCAGGACGTTGCTGGCACTTACCGGATTTTCGAATTTGATTTGACGAAGTACGCCAAGCCCGGCAGCAAGAATGTGATCGCTCTGGAAATCACGGCACCGGCAAAGGAAGATCTCGGAATCACCTGGGTGGATTGGAATCCGACGCCGGCCGACAAGGACTTGGGGATTTGGAAAGAAGTTTCGGTTACTGCCACCGGCCCGGTGGCAATTCGCAATCAATTTGTCAAAACGCAATTAAATGACGACTTTACGGCGGCTGACGTGACGATTTCCGCTGATTTGCGGAATGATTCCGCCGCGGCGGTGAGAGGCGTCCTGGCCGCAGAGGTCGACGGAAAATCCGTCCGACAGCCGGTTGAGCTTGCGGCGGGAGAAAGCAAGACGGTGCGCTTCGAACCAGCGCAGTTTTCTGAGCTGAAACTTGCCAAGCCTAAACTTTGGTGGCCTTACACGATGGGGGCGCCTTATCTCTATAAAGCGAACCTACGATTTGAAACCGCAAATGAGGTCTCAGACTCGGCGTCGGTTTCGTTCGGAATTCGGCAGGTCACCAGCGAACTCACCGAAAAGGGACATCGGTTATTCAAAATGAACGGGCGGCGAATCTTGATTCGCGGCGCTGCGTGGGCCCCGGATATGTTCCTGAGGCCGATGTCGAAAAAACTGGATGCCGATCTGCGCTACGTGAAGTCGATGGGGTTGAACACGATTCGTCTGGAAGGGCGCATCGATCGCGACGAATTGTTTAACAAAACCGACCAGATGGGAATTCTGGTGATGCCCGGATGGACCTGCTGCGACGCTTGGGAATTGTGGGACAAATGGACGGCGGACACGCGCAGGGTCGCGGCCGCTTCGATGGGCGACCAGGCGCGCCGCTTGCGCAATCATGCCAGCGTTTTTGTGTGGCTCTACGGCAGCGACAATCCGCCTCCTGCTGACGTGGAGAAGATGTATCTGACAATTCTGCATGACGCCGAGTGGCCGAATCCTTCGGTTTCTTCGGCGAGCGCAGCGCCGACGACGGTTACCGGGAATTCAGGTGTGAAGATGACCGGACCGTACGAATATGTGCCGCCCGTGTATTGGCTGGCGGACACGACTGCCGGCGGCGCTTACGGCTATAACACCGAGACCAGCCCCGGGCCGGCGATTCCCACGCTCGAAAGCGTGAAGAGGTTTATCCCGAAGCAACATTTGTGGCCGATCGACGAGGTCTGGAATTACCACGCGGGCGGGGAACGATTCACCACGGTGAATGTCTTTACCGACGGACTGAATAGGCGCTACGGGGCCGCGACTTCGCTCGAAGATTACGAGCGCAAAGCGCAAGCGGCTGCCTACGACGGCGAGCGGGCCATGTTTGAAAGCTACGGACGCAATAAATACGTCGCAACCGGAGTCATTCAGTGGATGCTGAACAACGCGTGGCCATCGCTGATCTGGCACTTATATGACTACTATCTGGTGCCGGGCGGCGGGTATTTTGGAACGAAGAAGGCGATGGAGCCGCTGCACGTGCAGTATGGTTATGACGATCAAAGCGTCGCCGTGGTGAATGACAGTTATCAGGAACACAAAGGGATGAAAGTACGAGCACGCGTTTATTCGCTGGACGCGAAACTTCTGGCTGACAAAGAAGAAGCCATCGATGTTCCCGCCGATGCGGCGGTCCAGGCGTTCGATCTGCCGAAGCCGGACGGAGTGACGATGACGTTTTTTGTGAAGCTGGATTTGCGTGACGCAAACGGAAAAAAGGTCAGCGACAATTTCTATTGGCTTTCGGCGAAAGCGGACACGCTCGATTGGGCGCACAAGCAGGATACGGTGTACACGCCACAGGCGGAATTCGGCGACTTAACGGGGCTGAATTCGCTACCGCAAGTCAAATTGCAGACGACTGCGCTGCTGGAACAAAAGCCGGGAGCGGCGACCGGCACGGCGCACGTGCGCGTGAAAAATACTTCGTCGAGCGTGGCGTTTCAGATTCGTTTACGGCTGGCCGACAAGAAGGACGATCAGGACGTCGTGCCGGTATTCTGGGAAGACAATTATTTCTCACTGCTGCCGGGCGAGGAGCGGGTCGTTTTTGTTAGCTACGACGCTGCGGAATTGCGTGGCGCGCATCCTGTGATTCAGATTGGCGGCTTCAACATTGCGGTTAAAGAAGTTCCGCTACAGGCGGGAGCCGCGCACTGAACCACCCAGCATTCTTCCCCGCCGATACGGATTGCAAAGCGCGGGAGGGTCAGGCACAATTCGCCCGGCGATGCGACTGATGGCTGGTGTTCAGACCAAGATAAGAGAAATCTGCGTGAATTCTACGCCTGGGCAAGTAGTGGCGCAGCATACTGCGCCACTACATCGCATTCTCCAGGTTGCGTCCAGCGGTACCCAGATGCTGATTTTGTGTCTCTCCCTATCTGGATCCGCGGCTGCGCAGGACACCAAGCTGGTTGCCGCGGAAGCGGCGGTGCAGGCGCGCATCACGAAGAGCGGGGCGGACGTTGCGGTGTATTTCAAAACGCTGGACGGAAAGGCGCAATGGTCGCTCCGCGCGGACGATGTATTTCATGCCGCGAGCACGATGAAGATCCCGGTAATGATTGAGCTGTTTCATCAGGCGCAGGAGGAGAAATTAAAACTGATTGACACCTTGCCGATCAGGAATGAGTTTCACAGCATCGTGGATGGTTCGCCCTACGTGCTCAATGCCGCGGATGACTCCGAAGGCGAGTTGTACAGCGCGGAAGGGCAGAAGCGGACGCTGCGCGAACTGTGCGAGTTGATGATCACGGTAAGCAGCAATCTTGCGACGAACTTGCTGATCGAAAAGTTAGGCGTTGAAAATATTCGCGCCACGGTGCACGAGCTTGGCGCGGATGGGATGAACGTATTGCGCGGCGTAGAGGACAATAAAGCGTTTCAGAAAGGGTTGAACAATACGACCACTGCGCGCGGTCTCACGATTTTGCTGGAAGCAATCGCGGAAGGCAAAGCTGTGGATGCCGCCAGCTCGAACGAGATGGTTGCGATACTGGAATGGCAGAAATTCAATGAAGGGATTCCGGCGGGATTGCCAAAGGGAATTCCGGTGGCCCACAAAACCGGAGACATTACAAAGATCAATCACGACGCAGCAATTGTGTTTGCGAAACGGCCATTCATTTTGGTAATCCTGGTGCGCGGGATGGCGGAAAAGAAGGAGAGCGCCGCGTTAATGGCCGACATCAGCAAGCGGTTCTACGAAGCGGTGCAGTAGGCACAACCAGACCAGGGCTTCGGGACATCTAACGCTTCAGTATTAGGGTCAGTCTTAGGGCGCTTCAGTCCCGGGCCGTTTCCGTCCAACTTGTATTACCAGGTGTATTGCGATTCGCTTCGAACTTTCGGAGAATTGTGGAAGGGGATTGCGAGGGAAGATGAGGATACGAAACATTTCTAAACTGCTGATCGCAGCCGCTGCTGCGTTGCTTTTCACGGGGATAGGATTCGCAGATACGCTGGAACTGAAAGACGGCCGCGTGCTGCAGGGGAGGTACCTCGGCGGAACGCAGGCCATTTTGCGCTTTGAAGTGAACGGCGACGTGCAGACGTTTCCTACGCATGACATTGTGGCGCTGACGTTCACGCGCGGCTCGGGACGGCGTGCTGCTGAACCACCACCGCCGCCCAACAATCCGCCGGACAATCCACCACCGGGCAATGCTCCTCCGGACAACCCCCCGAACGACCAGACACCGCCGCAGGCATACAACGGCGGCGACTTCACGCTGCCGGCCGGTCAGGCGATAATGATACGGATGATCGATAGCGTTGACTCGTCCAAGAATCACGTCGGAGATATTTTTCACGCCAGCCTGGAAACGGATCTGAATGTGAGCGGAGTGCTGGTGGCGCGAAGTCG